>Ga0066837_10000039_pt1 | contig 46344 bp, 54 predicted proteins | sample ETNtaG_25_FD_66730 | JGI IMG/M metagenome (GOLD analysis project Ga0066837, IMG submission 66730) | Marine microbial and viral communities from oxygen minimum zone, Eastern Pacific Ocean - ETNP201302SV86 | ecosystem: Environmental > Aquatic > Marine > Oceanic | place: Pacific Ocean: Eastern... | reverse complement strand
CAAATGCTGATCCGCCCAACGCAATTGTCTGATCGCCCCATCACGCCATTTGATCGGGCCCTTGACTTGCGGATGCCCCGGGCGCATTTACCCCTCCGGTTGCTGGCGCCTGCCGCCCGCGGATCGCACGATCCATGGTGAAGTCCAGCTCTATACGTTGATCCCTTCGGTTGTTTCTCCCAAGGCGCATCATGGCAATGCGGGCTCCCATGTGAATTGTCGCCTCCCATCCGGAGAGCCCGAAACATGTCGTTTTCCCTCGATACCCCGTCCGCCCAAACCCTCAAATCCGAGGCCAAGGCCCTGCGCGAAACCCGTGCCCGCGCCGGCCAGCCGATCACCCACAGCGCCGCTCTGGAAGAGATCGCGCGTGCCCATGGCTATCGCGACTGGAACACTGCCCGCGCGGCCTTGCCAGAGCGTGTCGCAGTGCCTTTCCAGGTCGGCATGCGGGTTAAGGGCTTCTATCTCGAACAGCCCTTCAAGGGCCTGCTGATCGGCGTGCAGCTCGTCCACCACATGCAGGCCTATACCGTCACCGTCCAGTTCGACGAGCCGGTCAATGTCACGCCGGACTTCATGTTCGCCGCTTACCGGCAGCGCGTTGTCTCCACTGTCGACATTCGAGGTGTGTCGCCTGCCCTGCGCGGCAATGGCCAGCCGCAAATGCGGTTGATGCGTGAATAGCGACTACTGTGCCGGGGCGGCGGCATCCGCCGTCTCGGCTTCCGCCTCCGCCTCAGTTGCGGCGCGCGCCTCGAGCTCTTCGGCAGGCACTCGCGTCCACTCTTCGCCGCGGCAAACCACGTTAAAGAGCACACAGCCATTGAGCCGCACCGTGTCCGGCCCGATCATTTCGAGATAGCCCGAATATGTCTTGCCGTCCTCGGGGTTATAGATTTCCCCGTCATAGCGATAGGGCTGATTACCCTGCCACAGCGTAAGGATCTGCAACCCCAGCATGGGCCGGTCGCGCAGCGTCGGATCTTCGTTGCGATAGTCAAAGAACTCTTCGGGCGCCATGGCTGCCGCCGCCTCAGCTTCAGCCCCGCTCAGCATGCCCTCGGGCACCACTATGCGGGACAACTGGCCACAAAAGCCCTCCGGACAAGCCGAGATCGAAACTTCCGACAGCAGCGCCGTGCGCCAGACGCCTTCAATCGGGGCCTGGGCCGTAGCGCTTGCCGCTCCAGCCATTGCGGCCGCCAGCGCAAGTACCAGCCGCATCAGATGGCGTCGATTGCCGCTCTTCCACATCATCCACGTTTGCCCCTTTTTGGTGTCCCGGCCCTGGAATCGATCCAGAAACCGTCTCCGCCATCGCCCCGATTAAAGCCATGAATGGCTGCACATACCAACCAAATTACGGCAGGCGGGTTCCCCAACATCCACAGAGAGCAAGTCCTTGTCGTGCCCCGGACAAAAACCACTTGCCATCCTACCATAGGGCCGCTAGACCCGACCCCGCTGGAGAGGTGGCCGAGTGGTCGAAGGCACACCCCTGCTAAGGGTGCAGATGGGCAACTGTCTCGAGGGTTCGAATCCCTTCCTCTCCGCCATTTTCTTCTATTAACCGGTTGATTTGTAAGTGATTTTACGACTGGATTGAATTCCAGCCCATCATTTGGCCCATCAATTCACAGCCCAACGTCAACCGCTTGATTTTTGTCGCGGATGCGCTGAGATTGAGCGGCATCACCTGAGAGCCCATTACAGGGCTTGAGATTATGGACCCGGCGCATGACGTGCCTCTTCGATATTCCCGCTTGCGGGGAAGAGGTACTATGTCATCAAAGCGGCGCCTATCAGATACACCTTCTCTTTTCGAGCTGACCGAGTGTGCCCCCACCGCCGCTTGTTTAGATAAGCCTGCCGATGACTTGGAGCTGCGCCAGAAAGCAAGGCGTGAGGCTCGCAAGGCCGAGAAGCGCTCTGGCAATTCTTTCAGCCAGGCTGCGGAGGCTTCGGCTCCCCCAACAACGAGGTCGGTTAGTGTAAGCTCTGGCGGCTATCTCAGTGTAGGTCAGCTGGCAGAGCGCTGGAGCGTGGGAAAATCGACCATCTGGCGCTGGTGCAAGGAAGGGGACATGCCTCTTCCCATCCAGATCGGCAAAGGGGCGACGCGCTGGTCGATCGGCGACATCGAAGTCTACGAGCAATCTCGGCGGGACACCGCCAAATGACCAGACGCTTCCGGGTCTATCATTTCTCACAAAGGGCGAAGGGGAACTATGTCTACGATGCCAAGGACGTTTTGGCTCTCTACGGCATATCTCGCAATACGTTGAGAAATTGGGAAAAGGCAGGGCTGGTGCGTCTTCCTCAGCCGACGCTGGCCTGCCTGAAGCCAAAATCCAGGCGGCTCTACCGGGGGCACGAGCTCAACAGATTTCATGACGCGCGACGGGAGGCCAGTAAGCGCCCTCCCGTGGTGATCAGCTGTTCTGTCTGGCCTGCCACGCCCATCAAGCGATGCGGGGCCATGAGACCGTTTGGGACAGTTTGTCCGGCCGAGCTGGAAAGCTCCACTGGACCTGCCCAACCTGCGCGGCCCGGGCAACAATTGGAGCCAGCTTGCTCACGATCGAGCGGTTGTCCGAAAGTGGCGTGCACATCCGTCGCGCGGATGAAGCGACTAATGGACTCCCCGGGTCCGGCGTTGGTTGTGCAGAATCGGGGTCTGACCATGACTGATTCCAATGCCAACAACCTCTATCTGCGTCATGGCTACCAGGCGCACCTGCGGGAAGCGAAGGGGGTAGATCCCAAGACGATCGATCTGGTGGTCTCCGCAATTGAAGACTTCGACATCTCTATCGAGCACTGCGACTATCTGAGACTGACCAAGGCGATCTCGCTTGAATACAAGACCAGGCTCTCCAAGCGAGCCAGCAAGTCCAGCGGCCAGCCCCTCGCGCGTGGCACTATCGTGCGTCGCCTTGGGCACATTCAAGACTATCTGCGCTGGGTCAAGACTCGCAAAGGGTTTGTTGGATTGGACCAGGACGTCATCGACTTCCTAACGCCGTCACGCCGGTTGAGGACGTCTCTCACGACTACTACAGAGCTTGCTGGCCCACTACCGGCGGTGCTTGAGGCCCTCATTCGGGGTATGCCCTCCGACACTTTTCTTGAGCGACGCAATCGTGCCGCCATTGCACTGATCTACCTCACTGGCGTCAGAGATGGAGTCATCCCGACGTTAAGTCTGAGACATATCGATGTGTCATCGGGTGCGCTGGAGCAGGACGGCCTAGAGGTGGCCACCAAGTTTGGCAAGACCATGAGGACCTTCTTTTTTCCGATTCCAGAAGACATCAGGACCGTGGTTGTAGACTGGGTGCGAGAGCTTGAGGCCCTGCGCTGGGATCCTGACTGGCCGCTGTTACCTGCGGCTGCTGGAGCGGCGGTTTCGGCTCGGCTTCAGTCTGCATCACCCAAGCGGTTCAAAACGGTCCAATGGGTGCGCGACTTTCTGCATGCGGAATGCCTGAAGGCCAACTTGGAACCCTTTTACCCACAAGATCCGAAAGACGCTAGTCTATCTTGGCGACGACAAATGCCACACGAGAAGAGACATTCGGGCCTGGAGCCAGAACCTGGGGCATGAGCGGGTGGAGACGACAGACAGCAGCTACGGCAAACTGGATCCGTCAGAAGTGCAGCATAGGCTCATGCAACCGCCAAAGGAGAATTTTGACGACGTCGTCGACAAGCTTCGCGGCCTGTCTGCAAAGAAGTTCAATGCAGTCGTGGGCGTAATCGAGCAAATGGCGGGCATCAAGTCGGTGTAGTGCACACTCCCCATTCGTGCTGACACAGCAAGCTAAGGCAGCCGCCAGCGTGAGCTGACCGTTTCTTGTCCGGCGGCTTTGCGCCCCTATCCGGACATTCGTGCCACCTCGCCCGTAACCCGACAGCCGCCGGTCCGGTTTGGCTTATGACTTTAGCGTGGAGCTCGATTTGCACGGTAGCAAGTCAATAAGTCCGCCAGATTCCCGGTGTACCCAGTTCGATCAGATGGCCATCGGGGTCTCGGAAATAGAGGCTCTTGCCGCCCTGATCCCAATTCATGCGTGCTTCGACGGGGATGTTCAGCGCAGCGAGGTGGGCCTCCCAATCGTCTAGCTGTTCGGCGTCGATGGCGAAGCAGAAATGGCTCGGGCCGGCCCCATCATGGGGCGGGATCGTGCCACCTGCCAGAACGACTTCTTTGAGGGTCCCACCCCGCTTGAATAGCAGGAAGACGGAAGAGGCGCCGGCATCATAGGCAACGACGCGATCATCGCGGACCAGGGCTGGAAAACCAAAGACCGTGTCATAGAAATCGCCGGTACTGGCGATGTCGTCGACATAGATGGCCGTCTCGACAAGGCGGTCGACGCTGGGTTTCGGGCGTGTAGACATCGAAATTCTCCATTCCTGTTCTGGTGAAAGCGGGCCGGTCGTTGACCGGCCCATGAGCGCGGCTCAGGCCGCCAGTGTCCTGCTGGACCGCAAACCGGCCAACAGAAGTGCGACGCAGAAGGCAGTCTCGGTCAATACCGGGATTGCATAAGCCGCAGCGAAGACGTCGTAGATCTGGGGTGCGAAGAAGCGCAGGCCGCTGCCCATCAGATAGACGGCTCCGGCAAGGGCAACGCCCACGCCAATGCTCTTGTGCACCAGACCTGAGCGCCAGATCAGAACGCCGGTCATCAGCGAATTGATGCCGAAGAAGATCAGACCCAAATCATAGCCGTGTGCGTGCATGTTGAGGAAAAACAGGGTCAGTGCTTCAGCGGTGCCGGATGCGAGGCCAGACAGATCCTGGCCACCCGCAATCAACAAGAGTGCGGCCTGCATGTTCATAAGATTGATGCCGATCATGACCGATTGAATGAGCCTGAAGATCATCGCTGCCAGGGCCAGGCCAGGCGCCACCGGCCGGAATAGAATGAACAGCAGAATGGCCAGTCCAGCATCAGCGATAGCCATGACGATGTCGGCCGCGATCGAGAGGCGGTAGGCATCGAGGGCGCCGAGAATGGCGGTGGCTGTCGATCCCGCGTCGGCGAAATCAACCAAGGGGCCGCGCAAGGCTACCTCTGAGTAAATGCCGCAGACGATAATGATGAAATAGAGCAGGCCTGCGAGACGCGCTGTCTTGAAGTCAGCATGGGTGAATTGGGTTCTCATGGTCGTCCTCCAGTTTCAGGTGTGGGCCGGGTGTTGGCCATTGACCGCTGTCCGGCCGAATGGTCGGCGCGAGCCGACGCCGATGCGCGGCTCACCAGCGCGGGGGCCTGGTGGATAAGGCTGTCATTGGTCAGGGCATTGACCATGAACAGGGCGAAGTCGGTGCGGCGGGTACGGTTGGACCGGAGGACCGGGTCACCGACATGAGGTGCCCAGACGGGCAGGCCCTCGCTGTCGCCATCCTCGAGATCGGAGGCGCGCACCAGGGTCCAGTCCCGATTGGATGCGAAAATGAGCCGCGCCGCGCGGACATGGTCGCTGATATCGGCCATGCCGCTCAGCCGGGCGAGGCGGCCGAAAGCCCAGGTCGTCAGGCGATCCTTGAGCGCGTACCGGTCATGCTCGTCTCGACGGATATGCCAGCCAGCCGAGTAGATCAGGCGGGCGCCCGGGTCGGCCCGTTCAAGCACAGTCAGTGCCGTTTTCGTGGCCATGCCGTCGGTGCCCCAAGGCACCAGGACCGTTAAGACCCCGTCACAGCCCTTGATAGTCCTGGCTATGACGTCGGCATCGCTCGTGTCGCCGGCAACGACCGTGATGCGGTCCTTGAAGCGGTCGAGCTTTCCGACGCTTTCCGGCCGGCAAACGCCGGTCACCCGGTAGCCGCGGGCCAGGGCGTGTGCGGCCATCAACTGGCCGAGTTTGCCCGAGATGCCGATGATTGCAATGTGTTTCATGATGGTTGTCTCCTGCTGCGGACGCGGGACGTCAATTGCCGAGGAAGTCAGTGACCGCGCTGGCAAAATCCGGGCTGAGCGGCGCCATGAGATGGTCGGCACCTTCGATACTGACAAACGTGAAGTCGGGCAGAGGCCCGGCCAGCCTGGCAACATTGTCATGTTCAGGATCGTCACTGCCGGCGAGCCCGAGAACGGGCGCGGTGATGGCGGACAGTTCCGCAGCATCGAGATCGATGATCTCAGGCAGGGCCGCAGCGACAGCCGCGAGGGGTCGGGCCGGCTGTTCGGGGTCTATGCCGTGTGCAGCGAGCAGCTCCAACATCGCCGCTTGCGCTTCGGGCGGCATGTCCTGTTCGGGCGGCGCCATGGCTGCCATGAAGCTTCCGAAGGTCTCAGTTTCAGACAAGGCGCCCGAGACGAAGCCATAGGCTTCGGCTTCAGCGTCACCCGACCAGCCGGACCCGGCAATGACAAGCGACGCGACGCGGTCCGGATGGGTAGCGGCAAGCTTCAGAGCAGTTTCCGCACCCATCGAGTAGCCCACAAAGTGCGCCTTGCCGATGCCGCGGTTCTCCATCACGGCCACCACATCATCGACCAGGGTCAGGCCATAGGCGTTGGCATCGTCCGGCTTGCCGCTGCTGCCATGGCCCCGGGCGTCCAGGGCTATGGTGCGGAAGCCTGACATGGGCATCAGGCCAATGGCCGGCCACATGTCCGAAGAGCCGGCAAAGCCGTGAAGAAACACGACGGCTTCGCCTTCTCCTTCATCGACGAAATGGATATGGACGCCGTTCGAATTGATCGTGCCCTGCTCGGCCAGTGCGGTGGCAGGAAGCAGCAGCGACAGCGCCAACGGCGCGATCATTGCCAGGCGGGCGCGGCGCCTGGACGGGTTTGTGATTGCAAGGACAAATTGATCGGTATGCATCGCTCGGTCTCCCTTGTTGAAGCGGTGTTCAAGGGAATAGGCGGATCGAGGTCCGCAGTATTTGCCGACACTGGCAGGGTTTTGGCCGAGCCCGCCAAAGACGCTGTGTGGGGACCAATTGACTTGGCGGTATCGGGATCAGGCGATCTGGCTTGTGGCCCGGCGATAGGCACCGGGCGTCTGGCCAACCCAGCGCTTGAAGGCGCGATTGAAGCTGCTTTGCTCCGAAAAACCGGTGAGAAAAGCAATGTCTGGAATGGAAAAGGCGGGCTGGGACAGAAGTCGTTCGGCCAGAGAACGCTGCGTGTTCTCCAGAACCTCCTGATAGGTCTGTCCGCTCTCGGAGAGACGCCGGTAGAGCGTGCGTTCACTCATGCCGAGGGAACGGGCGACGGCGCCGGCCTTGGGTATGCCGTTGCTGAGGGCTTCGGATAGATGCTCGGCCAGGATGCGCTCCAGACTGTCCTGTGATGCAAGGGCGCCAAGTTCTGCATCCAGGTGTTCGGTGAGGAAGCGTGATACGGCGGCATCGCCAAGCCGGGTCGGCAAGTCCAGCATGTCTGAACGTATGGCGATGGCGTTCCGCTCGGCGCCGAAGCGGACCGGGGCGCCGAAGAAGTCCTCATATCGCTCGATGGAGCCGGGTGCCGGGTGTCGGAAGGTCACGGTGTCGTAGGACAGATCAGGTCCGACGAACTGCTTGAAGACACGACCAAAGCCACACAGTGCACATTCGTTGCGCAGATGCAGCGCGGGATGTTCCATGGTCTGCCGCCGAAGGATGAACTGGGCTGGGTCGTCTCCTTCGTCCAGCTGATAGGACACCGTGTCGGTCAATAGTCTGAAATAGCGCTCCGCCCGCTCCAAGCTGTCCCTCAAGCGCGGCGCCGTCTTCAAGGCGAGGCCCAAGGCACCCAGATTGTCGATATCGACGGCCTGGGCATAGGCAAAGGGCAAACCAACACGATCGGGATGGGTGTCGCCAATCCAGGCGGTCAGGTCAAAGTAGTCTGTGTCCGTCAGCCTGCCATCAACACATTGGAGTTGGCGCACGCGGTCGTCGCCGTCGAACAGAGCTCCGTCCTCGGTCAGTCTCAACCCAGCTGCGCTCGCCAAGGCCCGCGCAAATGCTGCTGTAACGGTTCCCATGCTCGATCAGATGTGGACACGTACGCCAGGAACCGGGGTATCATGTTGGTCGCCCATGGTCGACCTTGCGGTTCGAGAGGTCGGTTCTGGCGGTGCCCGTACCGACGTCAGGCACGGCGAAGCCAACTCATGAGCGCGCCAGTTCCTCCGCCAGAAAGTCGAACACCATCCTCACCCTGCGCGAGGTGTTAAGTTCGCGGTGGGTGGTGAGCCAGATCGGAAAGGTGAACGGCGTGTAGGCGCCGTCGAAGGCGGGGACAATGCCGGGGGTGCACTCGCCAAGGAACTCGGGAACCATGCCGATGCCGGCGCCCGCCTTGAGCATCTCCCAATGCACAAGGTGGCTGTCGGTAAGGACGGTCAGGTTGCTGCGATCAACGGGCAGGCCCGCCTGGACGAGGCCGCCAAGATAGGTTTCGGGCGACCAGAGGCTGATGAAGTCGGCCTCGGGCAGAGTTTCGAGGGTCAGCGGGCGGCCGAAAGCATCCAGATAGCGCTCGGACACGTAAAGCCGGGCGGTGACATCCTTGATTTTGCGGGCGATCAGCTCGGGCTGATCGGGGCGAAAGTTACGGATGGCGATATCGGCTTCGCGGCGGCGGAGATCGGCGGCGGAGTTCTTGGCGATGAGATCGACGGTAAGGCCCGAAGCGGTGCGGCGCAGCTTTTGCACGATCGCCGGGAGGAGGTAGGCGGCATCGATCTCGCTGGCGGTAATGGCAATGGAGCCTTCCAGCGCCTGGGCGCGTCCGGAGGCCCCGAGCGAGAGACGGCCGGCGGCTTCGCCCATGGTGCGGACATGTTCGAGCAGATCCAGCCCGCTGGGCGTGAGTTCGAGGCCACGGCCAGTGCGCTCGAAGAGAACCACGCCCAGTTCTTCCTGCAGCGCCTCGACCTGGCGGCCCAACGTAGGCTGGGCCATGCCCAGAGCGCGGGCGGCGGCGGACAGGGAGCCTTCCTCGGCCGTCACCAGAAAGGCCCGGGCACGGTTCCAGTCAAATCTGACGCTTCTCCAATCCATGCAAAAGTGCATACCGGAATAAAGGATTTAGTCAATTCTGCAGAGGGCGCATCGGGCCTATCCCTTGGCCATCGGCACCGGAGCGGTGCAGCCAAGTGGAGACCACAGATGAAAGCGATTGTGACCAAGGCCTATGGCGGCCCCGAAGTTCTGAGCGTTGCAGAGATTGCGCGCCCGCAGATCAAGGACAATGAGATATTGGTGAAGATCTATGCCACCGCGGTGACACAGGCAGACGTGATGATGCGGACCGGCACGCCCTGGTTTGGCCGGGCCTTCCTGGGCTGGCGCAAGCCGAAGGCGCCAGTGCCTGGCACCGCATTTGCCGGCAAGATCGTCGAAGTGGGCAAGGCAGTGACTCGCTTCAAGCTCGGTGACGACGTCTTCGGCGAGACCAGCATCGGTTTTGCCACCCACGCCCAGTTCGTCAGCGTGCCCGAAGACGGGATCATCGAGACCATTCCCATGACCATGTCCTATGAGGACGCGGCGCCAGTGACCGACGGGGCGCTGACTTCGCACAATTTCCTGACGCGGCTGGTAAATATCCAGCCTGGGCAGAAGGTGCTGATCAATGGCGCGGCCGGTGGGCTGGGCACGTCGGCGGTGCAGCTGGCCAAGCATCTGGGTGCGGAGGTCACGGCGGTGGCCAGCGGGCGCAATGCGGATTTCCTGCGCGAGCTTGGGGCCGATCACGTGATCGACTATGGGCGCGAGGATTTCACCCTAAGGCGTGGTGCCTATGACGTGATTTTCGACACGGTGGGCAAGGTGCCGTTCGGCAAGGCCAAAAATGCGCTCAAGGCGGATGGGGTCTATCTCTCACCGGTGCTGGGGTTGGGCCTGCTGCTGACCATGCTTTGGACACGCAAGTTCGGACGGAAAAAGGCGAAGTTTTCGGCCACGGGCCTCTTGCCGCATGCCGAGCTGCGGGAGCGGCTTGGCGAGGTCAAGGGGCTGATCGAGGACGGGGCTCTGAGGACGGTAATCGACCGGCGCTACGACCTTGAGGATGTCGCCAAGGCACACCGCTATGTCGAGAGTGGCCACAAGCGCGGCAATGTCGTGATCGAAATCGCCCATGCTGACGTCGCTGTTCTCGCGGCCTGACTTTCCTTTCATTAGCGGCGGCATCGTGCACCGGCCGAGACGGCCGGGGGTGCCGCACGCCCTTCTTTCGAGGACGAGATGATGACGACTCAAACTGAAAGCCACTTCAACTGGGCCCGTTCGGCGGGGCTTGCCTATCTCGGAGTGGCGGTGCTGGCCGGCTTTGCCGAATTTTCGGTGCGCACCGGCATGGTGGTGGATGGCGATGCCGCCCAGACCATGGCCAATATCGCTGCCAATCAGACAGTCTATGGCCTGGCCGGGATTGCGGACCTTCTGGTGCTGCTGCTCGATACGTGGCTGGGGCTGGCTTTCTGGATGCTGCTCAAATCGGTCAATCGGCCCATGGCGCTGCTGGCGCTGTTCCTCAACCTGCTGCGCCTCCCCTGGATGGGAGCCAATGTGGTCTACCACTTTGGCGCGCTGCTCTTGGTCAATGGTGCCCTGCCGAACTTTCCGCCCGAGCAGGTGCAGGACATTGTGGCCTTCCTGATGGACATGCATGCCTATGGCTACACCGCCAACGGGATCTTCTTCGGCGCATGGTGCTTTTCCATCGGCTGGCTGTTCTATCGCTCGGGCTTCGTGCCGCGGCTGCTGGGTGTCGTCATGATGCTGGCGCTGGTGGGCTATTGGACCGACCTGTTTGTGGTGTTCGTGACGCCCGAATTCGAAGCCATAATTTCGCCCTTCGCGGTGATGCCGGCGGCACTGGCAGAAATCTCGGTCTGTCTGTGGCTGACCCTGGCGGGTAAAGCCGTGCATCGCGCATTTCAACGACACAATGCAGCCTCATTGGCCGTGCCGTCCGGGGTAGTATGATGGAAATTCTCTGGTTGTTTGTTGGCATTGGCGTCCTTGTCTTCCTCGCCATGGCCGGTGTTGTCCTGCTCGCCAATGCACTGAAACGCGAGAAGCGATAGTGCGTTCTATCGGACAACGGCTCTCGCTTATGCCCCGTTGCCTTCAATGGGAGTGGGCGGTTCGATGTCGATCATCTGCGTGTCGATGCAGGGCGAAAAATGGTCGTTTTGGGGTTCAACAAATTGCAATTTGGGTGGGGTTCGGTTGTCAGCCGACGATCGGCTCCGCGCCCCAATGCGGTCATCCAAACTGTCTTGGGGGATACCCGAAAGCTGCCGGGCCCGCGCAATATAGAGGGTGAAGCAATGCCGATGTATTTTTTCCATATCCATCATGTGGACGGCACGATTTCGACCGATGACGTGGGAGCTGAATTTTCGTCTGCCCAACAAGCGCGTGAGGAGGCAACGTTAGTATTGTCGGAAATGACCCGGGAGCTGCGTCCGCATATAGGTGTCGAGCAGATTACTATCCGCCTGATTGACGAGAGCGGCCAAGAGATTGCACGACGCTCCGCTCAGTCCATTGCTGAGGATTTTGGCGAGTAGCTACGAACCGGGTTGGCCAATGAGTTTGTCACGTTTTTATTTGCGGCAGCAGTCTGGGGCTATCCACCACCTCAACATTTGCTTCGGGCAATATGCCGTCGGCTCTCGGGTCTACTATCCGGAACAAGGGCAATCTTAGTGCTGCCCTGCTATAGCCAGTTCCGTCAGCACCGCGCGCACAGTGTCAGCGGCAGGCACGTTTCCCACAGGGCACTGGTAGGACTTGTCCCCGACCATGGCGAAGATCACCTCACCCTCAACGTAGTACCGGGCCCTTAGTGTCTCTTCTCCAATTGTGACTTCGACCTAATGGACCAAGTTTGGCTGGTCACCATCTGCGTCTTCAGGGAGTGAATACATGATGGATTTCCTTGGTGCAGCCGCTCCATTGGGAACGGGAACATCCAATTGTCTGGGTGAATATGAACTACGGGCCGCGCAGGCACGTTCAAGGAGCTATCCTACGCCTGTACCACTCAGATGCAAATCAGGTTCAGAGCCGAGCAAATGTTGTGGAACGCCACGCCTTGTGTCCCGTTGGTTTTCTACGATCAAAGGAGAAAGATATGGATGAAAAGCAGAAAACCGCTCAGCGCACCGAAACCGACCTTGCTTCAGAGCGTATGGGGCGGAACAAACTTCGGGGCAACGACCAATCAAATGTACGCAATGAGCGAAAAGCCGTTCCGGATGTGAAGCAAGAAACAGATGGCGTAGTTGAGAGCTTCGAAAAGCTCGATAAGGACAAGAGGGCGCGCGAAGACCTGGGCAAGGGCAATCGCAGCTCGGGACGCTCGTCCTGACAGGAGTTGGTCGGACCGAATGTGTTGTCAGGAACTATCGAGCCGTATAGGAGTTCGACCTACAAGGCGGCGCTCCCCCATCGTCGGGCCTTGATGCTTTAGTGATTTCATGACCCATCATTTCTCTCGAGACGTTGACTGATCGGCCCTTTGGGGTCGGTCTTTTCTATATTGGAATTCTTCATCTTGCCTGCAGCTGCAATTTCAAGCACTTCGTCAGGCAAAGGGCCCCACAGCGTTATGGCTTCTTGTTCGGTGCGATCAGCCTCTGCTCGATTTCGGCACGCTCGGTCAGAACAATCAGCGCAGCCTTCAAATTGACCGAACTTTCCCTCCAAGGAATGGTTGTGCATTCCCCATTTGATCGGAGAACCGGCAGCTCAGGCACATTTAGGGAACATTGAGCCACGTCCCTCCACATCTGCCGGCATTTCGCCCGCGACCTGGATGGCGACTACGGCCGGACTTACCGTTTCCACCACATCGGTGAAGTCGAATGCCGGGTCACCTGACGCCGTCAACTGCCCATACGCTGGAGCCGTCGAAAGCAAAGGAACGGCAGCCAATGATCCTGCAAAAAAGGCTCGCAGAATCAGACTCTTTGATATTGCGGGCTTCATGGTGGTCTCCTCATTTCACATGTTTGGCGGAAACACGCGGAGCAAACGGACAACATCCCAACGCCGCAGATCCGCCACGCTGGGAACTATGCGATTGCTGAGGAGAGGTTGCTCGGTGGCCGGCATGACTAACCTAGGTCAGACACCATGCGCGATTTGCCGCGCGCCAAAGGCCGTGGATCGCCAAGAATATAGCGGGGTGATCCAGCCAAGGCACCACTTGTTCCGCCGTGAACGACGAGTTCGCTAGCTTGCAAACCAGAACTGGCGTCAGAATCGAGGTAGACCACAGCCGCGGCAACCTCCTCGGCATGCGGCTGAGTGGCGCGCTGGGTGAAACACCTCTGGGGCGCGCTTGGAAGCGCGCTCATTTCAAATGTGTTGGTCTCAAATGCCCGATATTTTTCGCAACTTTTTTGCGTCGTTGGGGCTTTGGTCTCGAGGGACAGCATGACAGCAGGCATTATGGGCTACCTATCCACGCATATGCTGACGCACCTTATGGTGATGAATGCGCTTGTGCCGTTGGGCGTCTACACACTCGCACGACATGGGCTTATGCCCCGCATCTGGCAGATATGGCCTTGGGCGACGGCGGCGCAATTGGCGCTATTGTGGGGCTGGCATAGTCCGGCCGCGCTGACGGCAGCCATGCAGGACGCGCTATTGATGCTACTGATGCAGGTTAGTCTGGCAGGGGCAGCGGCGCTGTTCTGGATGAGCATTGCCAGCATGCCGCAGCGGGAAAGCTGGCGTGCGCCATTGGCCCTGCTCATCACCGGAAAGCTGTTCTGCCTGCTTGGCGCCTTGCTGGTCTTCGCGCCAAATTTGCTGTTCTCCGGTGCGCCTATGGTCGCTTCACAGGCAACTGGGTCTCTGGCTGACCAGCATATGGCAGGCATGATCATGCTGGTCGCCTGTCCACTGAGCTATGTGACAGCCGGCATTGTTCTCGCCAGCCGATGGTTCTTCTCGCTGGAGGATCGCGGGAGGGCCCGTGGCTAAGGAGAAAATCGTCAAGGTCCGGCAATTGACGCGCTGGCAGCGCCTCGGCGTTGCCAGTCTCTTCGTCTTCGGCGCCATCGTCCTTGCCGGTGGCGTCTTCATCCTCTCGGGCATCTACAATATCGGCGCCAGCCGCGAGCACTGGTCCCTCACCAATTTCATCATCACAATACTTCGGGATCGTTCTGTTGCCGTTGCCTCCGGTGGCATCGAGGTGCCGGAGCTGGATGATCCCGATCTTTACCAGTTGGGCGAGCAACATTTTCTGGGCACCTGCAACACCTGCCACGGCACGCCGGGCGAGCCACTCAACCCGCTCTACTCGCATATGCTGCCGCAGCCGCCCGACCTGACGGGTGCGTTCGAACACTATGATGCGCGCGAGGTGTTCTGGGTCGTCAATCATGGCCTCAAATACACGGGCATGCCGGCCTGGCCGGCGGCGCACCGGCCCGACGAGGTCTGGTCGCTGGTGTCCTATCTCCGCCGGCTCAATGAAATCGGTCCGGAAAATGCTGCCATTGAGGACAGCGCCGTCGAACAGGCTCAAAATCTCAATACCTGCCTGCGCTGTCATGGGGCTGCCGGGCAACCGCCGGTCAGCGATCTGGTCCCGCGTCTGGATGGTCTGTCCGAAGCCTATCTCCGCCGTGCACTTGAAGAGTATCGCGGTGGGCAGCGCGGCAGCGGCATCATGGCGCCAATCGCCTTCGACATGAGCGAGGAAGAGATCGCCAGCAACGCGGCCAGCTATGCGTCCCTGCCACCTCCAGCCGGTCGTGCCAATGGCGCTGGTGACATCGCCTTAGGTCGGCAGATCGCGCGACAGGGGCTGCCCGAGCAGGATGTGCCGGCCTGCCAGAGCTGCCATGGCGTCAATCCGGCGGCACCCAGGCTGGACGCCCAGTCCGAGCGCTATATGGCCACCCAGCTCAAGCTCTGGCAGCACGCAGGCTACCGCGATGCCTCGGCTGAGGGCCGCCTGATGTCGGTCATAGGGCGGCGGCTCACCGAAGCGCAGGGCGAGGCCGTAAGCGCCTATTACGCGGCCCAGAATGCAGAGGCAGCGCCATGAGTTTTCGCTCCAGTGTCGCGGGTCTGATCTGTCTGCCGCTGCTTGCCGGCTGTTCATCACAGCAATCCGCTTTCCACCCAACCGGGCACGACGCCGAACAGATCAATCTCCTGTTCTGGGTCATGACACTGGGCGGCGCGGCGATCCTGGCGCTGGTCATTGTCCTGGCGGCCATCGCCATAACCGGTCCGGAGCGTGTGCGGCGGCGCCTTGCCGGAGAGGGCCTGATCAATTGGCTGGGCATTGGTTTCCCGGTCGTCGTGCTCACGGCGCTGCTGATCTATGGCTTCGTTCTGCTCCAGGCCGGCGCGCAAGCGGAAACCGGCACCACATCCTTGCGCATTGCGGTCAGCGGCGAGCAATGGTGGTGGCGGGTGACCTATCGCACGGCCGACGGTCGAGAGATCGACGCGGCCAATGAGATTCATCTGCCAGTCGGCCAGCCGGTCACCCTTGAGCTGACCACGGCCGATGTCATCCACAGTTTCTGGGCCCCCAGCATTGCCGGCAAGCTCGACATGATCCCAGGCCGGACCAACCAGATGACCGTCACTGCGACCCGGCCGGGCATAACGCGCGGACAATGCGCCGAGTATTGCGGTGGGGCGCACGCCTTCATGGCGTTCCATGTCGTGGCCCAGACACCGGCGGCATTCGAGGCCTGGTTGGAGCGCGAAGCCGCCGACGCCGTGCCGCCGCAAAGCGAAAGTCTGCAGCGCGGAGGGGAGCTGTTTCTGACCAGCGGTTGCGGTGGCTGCCATACGGTACGCGGAACCCCGGCCGATGGCACCATCGGACCTGACCTGACCCATGTGGGCGGGCGCCACTCGCTCGCGGCGGCGACCCTGCCCAACTCGGCCGAGGCCTTCGCCGCGTTCATCGTCAACAACCAGCACATCAAGCCGGAAAACAGAATGCCGCCCTATGGCATCTTTTCGGAGGATCAATTGGACGATCTGGCTGGCTATCTGGAGGGGCTGCGCTAGCCATGTTCGATTTCACCCAAACGCCCATCTGGATCAATCTCGCCGTTTTCGCCGTGGCGGCGGTTGTGGTCTGGTTCGCGGGTGCGCGGATCACCGGCTATGCCAATGCAATCAGCAACAAGACCGGCATCGGGCAGGCCGCCATCGGCATGTTGTTGCTTGGTGGGGTAACCTCGCTCCCCGAAATCGGCGCAACCGTGACCGGTGCGGCCACGGGCGCCGCGCTTCTTGCGGTCAACAATCTCTTCGGCTCGATCGCAGCGCAGGTTGTCATTCTTGCCATCGTCGACATCGTCATCGGGCGCAGAGCTTTGACATCGGAATTGCCGGACCCCACCGTGATGCTGCAAGGTGGCCTCAACATCCTGCTCATCACCATCGCTACAGCCGGCATTACCGTCGGGGACATTGCGTTCCTGGGTATCGGCCTATGGGCCTGGGCGTCGATATTCGCCTACGCGTTCAGCATCTACATCCTGTCCAGGACGGAGGGGGCCAGGCCTTGGCTGGCGGCCAGTCACGGTGAGGTCGAAATTGGTCTTGAAGACCAGCACAGGAAAGCAAAGGAAGAGGCGGCCCGGGAACATGCCGAACTCTCACTGGGGCGGATTATTGCCTGGACCACAGGGCTTGGGCTGGGCATCTTGGTGTCCGGCTATCTGCTGGCGCGCACCGGCGATGCCCTGGCCGAACAGACCGGGCTGGGGGACAGCGCCGTAGGCTTTGTCTTCCTGGCCTTTGCCACCTCACTCCCTGAATTCAGCACGGCAATTACCGCGGCCAAGTCGGGGCTATACACCCTTGCCGTATCGGACATCTTCGGCACCAATCTCATCAATATCGGCCTGATCTTCGTCATCGATGCGGTCGCACCGGGTGAACCCGTGCTGGCCCAGGCCGGAACATTCGATGCCTTCGGCGCGCTTCTGGGTATCGCGGTGACAGTCCTGTTCCTGATCGGCATGGCCGAGAGACGCGACAAGACCGTGCTGCGCATGGGACTGGATTCTCTGGCGGTACTCTTCTGCTACGCCGCCGGCCTGGTCGTCCTGTTCTTCCTGAGGTGACGGTATGACGGACAAGCCCTTTGACCTTCCCAATCCTGATCCGCGCCCGGAAGGCGAGGTGGAGGAACTCAAGCACATCTGGGCGACGCCGAGGGGTTTTGGCCTGCTCACCGCGGTCAACAATACCGTGATCGGCACGCTCTATATCGGTGCGGCCTTCCTGTTCTTCGTGCTCGCCGGCATTCTTGCATTACTGATGCGCACGCAGTTGGCTGTGGGGGACAATAGCTTTCTAAGCCAGGATCTCTACAACCAGATATTTACCACCCACGGCACGACGATGATGTTTCTGTTCGCCGTGCCGGCAGTGGAGGCCCTGGGCGTCATGTTGCTGCCCCAGATGCTGGCGGCGCGCGACCTGCCGTTTCCACGGCTCAGCGCGTTTGCCATCTGGGCCTACATCATCGGCGGGCTCGTCTTCTTCTCCACCGTGCTCTACGACCTGGCGCCCAAGGGCGGCTGGTTCATGTATCCACCCCTGACACTCACCGAATATCAGCCGGGCAACAATGCCGATTTCTGGCTCCTGGGCATCGGCTTCATCGAGATCTCGGCCATTGCCGGGGCGATCGAGATCATTGTGGGTGCGTTGCGAACTCGGCCCCCGGGCATGACGCTGGCTAAAATGCCGATCTTTGCCTGGGCCATGCTGATCTTCGCCGCGATGATCGTCTTTGCCTTTCCAGCGGTCATTCTGGCCACCATGCTGCTCGAGATCGAGCGCGCATTCGGCTGGCCCTTCTTCACGGCCGCGCTGGGCGGCGATGCGCTGCTCTGGCAGCACCTGTTCTGGTTCTTCGGGCATCCGGAGGTGTACATCATCTTCCTGCCCGCCGCCGGCCTGGTCTCCATGATGATCCCAACGATGGCCCAGACGCCGCTGGTCGGCTACCGGCTGATCGTGGTCGCGCTGATCGCCACCGGCTTTTTCAGCTTCGGGCTCTGGGTGCACCACATGTTCACGACCGGTATTCCGGGGCTGAGCCTGGCCTTCTTCTCGGCCGCCAGCATGGCGGTGGCCATTCCCTCGGGCATTCAGGTATTCTCCTGGATCGCGACCATGGCCGCCGGCCGCAGACGGTTCAGGATCACCGTGCCGTCGCTGTTCATCCTGGGGTTTCTGTTCATCTTCGTGCTCGGTGGGCTGACAGGCGTGATGGTGGCGGTTGTCCCCTTCGATTTCCAGGCCCATGACAGCTACTTCATCGTCGCCCATTTCCACTATGTGCTGGTGGGCGGCATGGTGTTTCCGCTCTTTGCCACCTTCTATTACTGGGCGCCCCTGGTCAGCAGCAGGATGCTCTCCGAGCGCCTCGGGAAATGGGCGTTCTGGCTGATGTTCATCGGCTTCAACACCACTTTCTTCCCCATGCACATCACCGGCCTTGCTGGCATGCCCCGCCGGGTCTGGACCTACCCTTCCAATCTGGGCTGGGACCTTCTCAATTCGATCTCCACCGCCGGCGCCTTCATCATGGCGGCGGGCGTGGGTGTCTTCATCATCGACCTGATCCGCAATTTCCGCTTCGGCGAGGGCGGCCCGGAGAACCCCTGGGGCGCAGGAACGCTCGAATTTCTCCCCAATGACGTCTATTCGACCCGCTCGATCCCGCATGTGACCAGCCTGGAGCCGCTATGGGACCGCCCCGGCCTGTCGCGTGAGGTCGATGCAGGGCATCACTATTTGCCCAATGCCCCGACCGGCCGCCGCGAGACCCTGGTGACCTCCGCTGTCGAGGCCAAGCCCCAATATGTGCTGCAGATGCCGGGCCCAAGCTGGACGCACCTCGTTGCCGCGGCCGGTACGGCCGGGTTCTTCCTTTTGCTCACGATCAAGCAGGTGCCGCTCGCAATCGCCAGTGGCGTATTGGCGGTTGGCGCGTGCCTCGTCTGGACCTGGGAACTGGATCGCCCCAGCCAGGGCGAGGTCGAGGTGGCCAAAGAGCTACGCCTGCCTACCTATATCACCGGACCGCTCTCCCATAGCTGGTGGGCCATGGTGGTCCTGATGCTGGTCGGGGCCTCGCTCTATGTCAGCTACTTTTTCTCCTATCTCTATCTCTGGACCGTATCGCCCGAAGTCTGGGCGCCTGCCGGGGCACCGGCGCTGCCGAGCCTGGTCTATCCAGGACTGTCGGCCGTGATGCTGATCCTGGGCGCCGGATGCATGCTCTGGTGTGGGCGCATCCTGCCCGAAAATGGCCGCCGGCACTGGGGCGGCATGGCCCTGCTGGTCATCGCTGCCGCCCTGATGGTTGGTGCGGTGGGGCTAGAAATCTGGGGCCACTGGCACACCGGGCTACAACCCACCGATTCATCCTATGGCGCCATGGTCTATATGGCCTCGGTCCTTGAGGGCCAGATCGCCTTTGTCGTCGCCATCATGTGCCTGTTTGCCGTCGCGCGGCTCTTGACCCGGCAATTGACCGCCCAGCGGCGTGTGACGTTCGATAATGCCGCCTTGCTCTATTACTATGCCGTGGGACAGGGGCTCTTTGGTCTTCTCCTGATCCACGGCTTTCCACGCCAGCTGGGATGATTGCAATGGATGACAGAAAATCCTCCCGGCAGATGATCGGCACTTACGTCTTCCTTGTGATCGGACCGATATTGTGGGCCATCAATCTGACGCTGATCTACGGCGCGCAATCATCTCTTTGCGCCTCTAATGCCTTGCCTGCATGGGCAATTCAGGTCCTGGTTGGCGGCATTTGTTTATTCCTGGTGGCATGTGGGACAGGCGCGATGCTTCGTCCTGAGACCGTTCTGGCAGGCTTGACCAGCGCTTCTCCCCCAAAACATCAATGGCCGTTCCTACGCGGCGCGATGCGCCTTCTGACCGGGCTCTCGATCCTGGCAATGACCTATTTCGGTCTGGCCGCCCTTTTTGTGGCCGGCTGCGGTTCGCTTCGCTGACCTTGGCCGCCCCGGAATTCCGTTCATTTTGAACCCTCAGGCGGCGATCGCGTTGGTCCAAAGTGGGAGGTGAAGACAATGAGCGTTGTCAATGGAATTTGCGACCATGGCACAACAGCTGGCCCTGTCATTTTTCAGCGCTTCTGGCAAACTGGATGCCTGTCCCACGACGACTTGAAGGCGCTCTCCACACAAAGATGGCAACGTGTTCTCCTAGAGCCCGGCCATAGCCTGGACCGGAGAGATGGGCTTTATTTGCTCTACAAAGGTCGCGGCGTTCGAAGGCTCGCCGAAGATGCGGATAACGACGCCCTGTCGCTTTCCATCCTCCTGCCTGGCGATATCTGTGATTACACGTTCCTGACGGGTATCGAAGACCGGGCGAAAGTCACTGCGATATCGAAGTGCGGCCTGCTCTTCCTTGGCCTGCCGGACGTGGTTGCGCTCGTCGAACGACATCCGGCCATACTGGCTTCGATCCTGACCCAACTCGCGAGCGATGAAGCCTGTGCCCAGGAACTGCTATACTCGATTGCCAGGAGAAACGCGTTGGGTCGCATGGCGCATCTGCTATGCCAACTCGAATGCCGGCTACAGAAATTGGGATTATCGAAGGATGGACAATTCCATGCCGGCCTAACCCAGGCCGAATTGGGGCGCCACCTCGGGCTCTCCTCGGTGCATGTCAACCGAACAATGCAAACGCTTCGCCGCAAAGATCTGATCCGCACGGTCGGACCGGAAATTGCATTGGTGAAAAAGGACAGGTTGGCAGAGATTGGCGGGTTTACCGGTGACTATCTCGATCCATCGCCAGTCTCTGCGGTGCAGGTGACGCGCGCATCGTCCTTCCCAACACAGAAAGCAGCCTTTTCCGAAGAGAAGCATTAGGATTCAAATTCCGAGCCGAAGACTGTGAGGCGGAATCATTCGAAAGGCCATCAGCGACATCGGAGCGCGTCCAAGGCAGGGCATGAAGAGCCTTAGCTAGATCAGTGAGCTCGAATGGTTCTTCGAAAAGGACGAAGCTGCTGGGTGGCAATGGCGGCACAAAGTTGCCTTGGTCAACGACCAGAATGACAGGAATGCCAGCGCGTTCGAGCTCGCGGACAAATTCGCAGGTCTGCTCGGATCGGTCGAACTGTATGATTGCCGCATTCATCCCTTGCCCCAGACAGTAAAACCTGCCGCAAAAGGGCGTTGGCGCAACCCCAAGCACATTGATGCCACTGGCTGTGACCGATTCCGCGATGCGGGCACCCTTTTGGGCATCAGCCGCGACAATAAGGACACGTTTGACTGTCTTGGTCATGGTTTCCCTGGCGCAAGTCAAAGCGAACCAGCGCGGCTGATCCAGACCGCGCTGGCGAGCAATTCAGCAATGCGGAAATAGCGGCGGTTGCAACCTATCTGCGCACCCATTTCGGAAATGCGTTCGAACCAGTGACTGTCGAAGACGTCGAGGCGTTCCGAGCCCAAAACCAAGTGCGGTGACCGCGCCAAGGGGCGCGCTCCTGCCTGTCTGGATCAGCATTCGAATGCGCCAATATCCCTGACTTCATCGTCATCGAAGAGCAGGTCGAAACCTGGCTGGGCCAGGTCTGGGTCTCGCAGAGCGACCAAGTTGAAAGGTACCGCGTACTTGTTGGCTAGCCCAAGACCCAGGTTGGGCCGGATGACTACAGCCCCGATTGTGTTGAGGTTGATGAGTAGGTCATCAACGACACCAAATGCTGTCAGACCTTGTTCTGCGCTCGTTCGCACAAAACTGCCGATCAACTCGGCCGATGAGACCACCAGACGATCTTCATCTGGGAGTTGATTGATACCCTCGTCGAGGGCGCGCACCCAGCTCTCGCCAATTTCGACATCGGGCCAGGGAAGGTAATACGCGTCGGGTAGCAAGCCACCCCGATTGACTTCGAGAAGATGCACCGTCCCATCGTGATCGATCAGCAGGTCTTGGGTGCGGCCTATTTCCGCCCCGGACCGGTCGTACACGGGCAATCCATCGAGAATACCATAGGCGCTAAAGCCGGTTGTACAGAACTCATAGCGCAATGGTTGTGCCGACATGGGGACGGAGGTTGCAACGACGACGGCCGTCGCGATCATAACATATACCGGTTTCAGTAGGGACATGTTTTCCTCCTGTTTGTGCTGGACCGGCCAGGCGAAAAACACTTGTATTGGCCGCCTGGCCGTCAACACTTGGCGCCCTATTCGTTGAGCCAATCAGGAATCACAAAGATGTCGAGCGTATCTTGTGTGCGCTGAATGCCAACGACGTCGGCCGGCACCATGCCCTCTTCTTCGAGAGCGGAACGCGTTTGATCGTCCAGATCAAGGACCGATTGTAGCGGGAGAAGCTCCTGCTGGTTCTGCTCTGCCAGGAGTTCGAGCGCCAGAACGTCAGCCGGTGCGAGAAGCGCGGAGACGTTGACGACCTGCACGTCCAGGCCCTCCGACACCGCATTGGCCGACCCTGTCATCTGGTCCTGTGAATCGCCGGACTGTGACGATGTATCCTTCGAGGATTCCGGGCTCGATGCTGCGCTTTCATCCGATTGATCGCCCTCTTCGCCAGCACTCTGGTTGGCCGCTTGGGCTGCCTGGGTAGTCAGCATCTCATCGTAAACGGACTGGCCTATCAGCACCGAAAAGGCGCGAATGCGTTCATCGTCTGCCTGGATGTCGACAATCCGGTCAGGGTTTTGCCAGGTTTGGCTCTGGTCTTGGGTTTCCGTTTCCGTCGCCGATTGCTCTGTAGTGTCAGCGGAGCTGGCGTCCTGGGCCAGGGATGGCACGGACAAGTGACTTGCGGCAAAAGCTGTCGCAAGGGCCAAAGCGGATATGAATGGCGTCTTCATGAGGTTGATCCTCCATTTCGTGTTGGCTTGTCCGAGCCCAACAGGGCTCCCAAACTATGGTTGCGCCATCAATGCAGAAAAGAGGACAGATAAACCTGAGTTAGGTCCGGACAGAAGTTCCAAAGACCAACCTGGGTTAAGTCCGCGTTTGATCGGGAACGCCGAAGAATGCCAGCCATTGCCTCTCGACACGCAATCTCAGAGGAGAGGAACCATGACATTCATGCGATCAGCACTCTGTCTTGCCGCCGTGGCACTGCCCACGTCGGCTTCGGCTCAGGACAATCAATCGGTCGACATCTTGCAGGGCTGGTCCGCCGACCCCCTCTATGCGACAGGGATGAGCGTCGACCAATTGCTGAACAATGCCGACGTATATGGCCCGACCGGCGAAAATATCGGCACCGTCGAGAACGTCATTTTCTCCGACAGCGGAGAGGCGCTGGCCATTATTGCGCAGGTTGGCGGCTTTTGGGACATTGGCGACACCCATGTCAGCGTGCCCTGGGATGAACTGGAAATCATGGCCAGTGAGCGTCGGGTGAATATCCCGATAACCGAAGAAACCGCCGGTGATTATTCCATGTTTGGCGATCGCGGCTGGTTCAGCGAGGAGGCCTACTTCGCTTGGGACACCGATATGCTTCAGGCCGTCGATGATGACCTCGATCCCGGCCCCACCGTATTCCGGGCCAGCGAGCTGATCGGTGACTATGCCTACCTGTCGGATGCCGTGCCTTATGGCTACGTCAACGACCTTATTGTGGAGAACGGCCAGGTTGCTGCGCTGGTGGTGGATGCCGCTGGCTACTATGGCTCCCCGGGCTACTATGCCTATCCCTATGACTACGGGGCTGGCGCGACGTGGAACCCATATGACCGACGCTATCAATTGCCGCTGGACTCGGCTGCTGTCGAGCAGATCGAGTCTTTTGATTATGACAGGCTGACCAATCGGATGGATCGAACGGATTAGTCAGCTCCAGCACCGTCGCGCAGGCTTCGGCCTGCGCGGCTTCTGGCTTGGGTTCGACGCGAGCAGGGCCAAGTGAAGTTGGAGGGTTTCAGAGGCAGCTAAGGTTTCAAGAACGCAAGAAGCTGCCAGACCGCAAACGGCCCCTTTTTGGTCATTGACCGGTTTTTGATGAGTGGCACGAATGGGGCCGCTTGCTGACTGGCAACTGTTTAGCGCTGACGGGCGAATAGCTACCCTTGATCTTGATTGCATCGCAGACGTTGTCGGGCGGAGACGGGTGATACGAATGGTCCAAATCCGGCCAACGGCATGGGCAGACTTCGCCCGTAAGTGCTTCGCCGGCAAAGTCAGGGGAACGAACGGGGCCGAGCTTGGGCGGCACAGTACAATGGTTCTGGCGAGAATCGGTTTTGTTTTCATGCCCGAATGTTCGGTCACACTGCCGGACCTGCTCCAACGCCCCCTTGATCGAACCCTAGGTCAGCCGCACTGTATCGTTGATTACTGCGCCTGGCCGACCGTTCGGCCGTGCAACCGCTGCGATGATCCGTGCTGCGCGGTTGTTCCAGTGTCCTGGGTAACCAAGGGCGCTGATAGCCACGCTCGGCATCCTTAAGCATGACTGGAAACAGTATATAGATGGCTATGCGATAGATCTGTTAGCGCGGTGGCGCTATTATTATGGATAAGTCAGGCGAAATTGATCGAGAAGTTTTTCTGCGAGATCCGCGCCGCGTCAGATCAAAGCGCGCTTGAGGCAAAGTTCGCAGCGGCCATGAGGTCACTGGATGTTGGAACATACAATTACGGTGCTGGTCGCATGGTGGCTGGCGAAGGTCCAACGGTGGAGCGCTTTTGGACCAATATGGATCCCGCCTGGTTACAGCGCTATGTCGAACGCGGATATCAGCGCACTGACCGGCTGGTGACTGCTGGACTGGTGCGCGTCACGCCATTCTTTTTCGAGGACGTGTTTTGCACACCACCGCTGCTGCCCGAGCAGCAGGAAATGGAAACCATGTTTCCGTTCAAAAAAGGTATCGTGGTGCCAATGCACTCGCCCTTTGGGCGCTTTGGCATGGTGAGCGCTGCCACCGCGCTTCCCGCTGACCTATGGGAGCAAAAAAAGTTCGGTGTCATGGCCAGCATTTCGCTCGTCGCGCTTCTTGCCCATCAGCGGTCCGAAGAACTTGCTGCTCAGGAACTGGCAGCGGATGCGCCCCTAAGCGAGCGTGAACTTGAGACGCTGCGCTGGTCCGCCTATGGCAAGACGTCCGAGGAGATCGCCCTCATATTGGGGATAACCGAGCGGACTGTTCGCAAACATGTCAGTTCCGCAATGGCGAAGCTGGACGTGAAGACGCGGGTGCAAGCCGTTGCCAAGGCAATCGCTGCCGGTCTGCTGAAGATCTAGGATTCCACCTCGGCGCGCGTCCCACACTCAGGTGTCGCAAACGACACTTTCGAGACAGGTTTCGCCATGCTTCGATAGCTCGGAGGCCTAGCTGGCCCACAAGATCCAACGACACGAAGCATTGGGGGGATGGTGCGGGCGGTACTTGGTTGGCTGACAACGATGGCTCTGGCAATCATGATCATGGTTGTTCCGGCCCGGTCGGCCACAATCGAAGAAATGCAACTGCTGGACGCCGCGCGTTCCTGTGACAGCGTCACGACACTGGAACTGTTGAACCGCGGTGTCAGCATAGAAGCGCGCAGCACCGGAGGCCATACACCGCTGATCAACGCGGCATTTGGAGAGTGCCTGCAAACGGTTCAGCTATTGTTGCAACTGGGTGCCGACCGCTACGCGGTTGACGACAGCGGATATACCGCGGCGGACCTTGCCCGTCTTCATGGCTATGAAGACATTGAATATGCGCTGACAGGCACGGTGACCGCGACACAGGGCGCGGCGGCCGACATCGGCGCCGCTTCTGCCCCAACTTGCCCATATGTGAACGACGGGGAGTGCGACGAACCCGAGATCGGAACCGGGTTGTGTGAACCGAGCACCGATGTCGCTGATTGCCAGGCAATCTCTGAATTCTTCTCCAGCGGGCAGGATACCACTGCGTGGGAAGCGGCGACCTCCGAAGCGCCAAAGACCTGCGAGCAGATGTATACATCCTGCCAGAGCACCTGCGGCTATTTCACCGGGAACTTCCAGTGGGTGACCGACTACAGCTGCATGACGCAGTGCTCCATGTGCCACGAAAGCTGCGTCAATGGCCACGTGACCGCCTGCACCAACGAATTCCGACCGTGGGGCGGGCAATAATGAACAACGCTGTCAAGATTGTTGTCGCGGTGGCGAGCGCGGTGATCGGGATCGCGAGCATGATCCAGATCGCCAGCGGACTCTTCGGTGGAGTGCAGTTACCCCAGTGCGAGAGCGAGGACGCTGCCCGGCTTGTCAGCCAGATCATCGACGAGAACTTTGATGTGCAACTCGATCAGCTTGATGAGGTCGAGGAGATTAGCTTCGACAAGGCGGCCCAGCAGCGCCAGTGCAGCGCGCTTATCGACACCGGCGCCGAGGGAGTTTTTCAGATCGCCTATTCGCTGAGCTGGCAAGACCGCGATCTTCGCATGGTCGCCGCAGAGCTCAAGATAGTCGACCAGAAATCCTGACCAGAAAGATCCGGCACAAGCAAGGGAGGAGGGACTGTCATGGCGAGCCAACAAGTCGAGGCATTGATCGCAAGATGGATGGAAGACAAGGCTTTTCGCGACCGCATGCGCTCGGCGCCGGTTCAGACCGCTCAGGAAGAGGGGTTCGGTCTTGATGACGAAGAGCAGCGGGCCCTGGCTGCGCTCGACCTCAACCAATCGGATGACGAACTGGCCGGTATGGCCAATTTCGCCTGAAGGCGGTGTTGAGCCAGGCACAGCTGGACCCGAGAAATACTGGCGCGACCGATAAAACCTGGACCCTGGGGAGGGGGCAACAATGAGCCAAGCGCAGATCGAGACCATAATTGAGCGTTGGATGAACGACGCCGCATTCCGCGAAAGAATGCGGGCCGCCCCCAAGGCGACGGTGGCGGAAGAAGGGTATGAACTGTCGGATGAGGAATTGCAGGCTCTGGATCGGCTCGACCTTTCGGGAAGCGATGAAGACCTTGTTCGTCAGGCCAATTTCGCGGGCTAAATGCTCAAGAGCGAGTGTTGCACAGCCTGCTCGGGCAGGCGAAGCCCCGCGGTTCGCGGGGCTGGATGAGAGGAGACCACAGAGTGAGCCAAGCGCAGATCGAAACCATAATTGAGCGTTGGATGAGCGACGCCGAGTTCCGAGCAAGAATGCAGACCGCGCCACAAGCGACGCTCGCGGAGGAAGGATATGAGCTGTCGGACGAGGAAATGCAGGCCCTCGAAAAGCTCGACCTGACCGCTGGCGACGAAGAGCTCCTGCGCCAGGCCAGCTTTGGTGGCTAGGCACATGGGGTGGCACCGATCGCCATGACCGCTTCTACCCTTTGCGAGCGCGCTTGCCCTGACGTCGCCGAACAGGTCCACGCAAGCATGGACCAGAGCGTCAGGCAGTTGAGAGATTTGCTGCAAGACTGCAACCTTGGCCAAGGGTTGAAGCCGTTGCTTGGTTGTCTGGAAGGGGCGCTGGATCAACACCTCCAGCCCGCTCGGCCGCCACATCTGCCTTTGCTCATTCCGCTTCTCGTTCATGGCGCCAATGGCGGGGATCCGGCCGATGCTGCACCCATCAGCGTCGTGGCGGGGCTTCTCTTTCTTTGTTTCGACCTGTTGGATGATCTGCAGGATGGCGACCAACGCCCCTGGTGGGGTGAAACAAGCAAGAGCTCGCTGATGCTTGCCGCTGCCGCGTTCCCATCGGCATTGCCTCAGAAATTGCTGCTTCAAGCCGGCGGCGCGGAACGCGGCGCCACCTTGATCAATGCCTTGGGCGACGGGCTATTGAACATCGCCGAAGGGCAGGCCCTGGATCTTCAAAATATCGGTGGCACCAACGTCAATCTCGACGTTGTCGAGGAATCGGTTGCGGGCAAAAGCGGTGCTCAGATGGGACTCTATGCACGCCTTGCAGCCCTGCATGCCGGCTGCGATTTGGCCTGCGCTGAGCTCTGGGCAGGCTGGGCGCACGGTATCGGTGTTGCAGGACAATTGGGCTCCGACATGCAGGACCTGCTCGATCCAGACTGGTCGCGGGACCTCGCGGCTGGAGCGCGAACCCTCCCCGTCGGCTTCGCGCTAAAGCACTCCAGGATAGGCCGCGAAGATCTGTTGCGCTTGCTCGATCACGCCCGAACGGACCGTGCCGCGCAACTGGCTGCGAGGGACTGCATCGTAGACTCCGGAGCTTTGCTGTTCGCTGGTTTCCGCTCCCAGGTTCATCTGGCGCGCAGCGAAGAAGCCCTGAGGCAACTCCCTTGTTCGGATGCTTGGCGGAGGATGTGTGCAAGGCTTTCCGAGAGCAGAACGACCGCAGATCTCTTGCGTCCCGGAGCCGGCTGAATGTTTCAGGAAGAACGGGTCAACCTGCTCCGCGAAAGCTATCTCTTCGGCACGTTGCCGATTGCGACACTCAAGGACCTCGCGGAACAGACGGTGGTGCGCGGCCACGACACGGGTGCGGTGATTTTTTCCCAAGGAGAGCCAGCAAATCTTGTGCATCTGCCGATCTGGGGGACGATCGAAGAAAGCGTTCTGGTTGAAGATGATCGCGTCCCCATCGCGCTTTTGACTTTTGCCGACGTCGCCGGTGAGGAGTGTCTGCGAACTGAAGGCGCTGGGCGATGCGCCTCGACTGCTGTTGCGCTCGAAGAATGCGCCACCCTGTGCGTCCCCACGGCCGCATTGGCCGATCCGGCCATTGCCTCTGCGCTCGCCCCCGCGCTCAAGCTGGATGAGGGATTGCGTGAGCGCATGTTGTTGCTCAGGCGGGCGGCCCCGTTTGCTGGGGTCGGCCCCGCAGCCCTTCAGGAATTGGCGGCTAAGATTCAGCAGCGCAAGATCAAAACCGGCACAGCCCTGGTAGAAGAAGGCCGTCCAGGCGACACCTGCTATCTGATCCACTCTGGAACCTTTTCGGTCCACAAGGGCCCGGCACCTGCGGCCGAACAACAGCTTGCGGTGCTTGGTCCGGGATCTCTCGTCGGAGAAGTTTCACTGCTGGCTGGTGAGCCGCGCCGTGCAACGGTGACTGCGCTGGAAGACGGTGAAGTTTTGGCCATATCGCGCTCCCAACTGGAGCGTATCGCGCGGGCGCCGGGAACCGAACATCTTCAGTCTCAGGTCGCCTTGCGAATCCGCCCGCGACAGTCGCTGAACGTGGAGTTGCACCGCAGGAAGGGTGACGATGGAGAAGCCATTGCTGTTCTCAAGCACACCACGCTGCGCAAGTACTTCCAGCTATCCGAGTTCGGAACCTTCGTATGGGAGCAATTGGATGGCTCTACCCGCCTGACAACCATTATTGCCCGCGCAGTGAGCCGGTTTGGCACTTTTTCGCCCCAGGGCGTGATCAACGTCGTGCAGCAACTGCTCGCTTCGGGGTTCGCAACCCTGGGCCATGACACTCAATCCGGTAGCTCTCTTGAGGGCCAGGCCGCACGCAGAGGTCGCGGTTATCTAACGTTCGATCTCCTGCGCGGCCAGGCCGCAGATGATTTCAGCGAAAGCCTCTATCGAACTTTCGCAATAGTTACCCGACCCGTTGCGGTGATTGTGGCGACTGCCCTGGGCTTCGCTGGACTGGTGACTGGCTTGAGCACCCTCACCCAGGCAAGCATTCCCACCGGTATAAATCTCTCATACTTTGCGATTGGCATTCTGGCTTTCGCCATGTCATTGGCGTTGCACGAGGCCGCTCATATCCTGGCCATGAAGGCGTTCGGCCTGTCAGTCCACGGCATCGGCATCGGGGTGTTCTGGTTCTATCCCATTGCCTATGTGGACACGTCCGACACCTGGATAGCCTCGTCGGGACAGCGGGTGATCGTGGCACTGGCCGGTCCACTGGCAAATATTGTCTTCGGGGGCATCGCCGCTCTCGTCGCGGCCAACGCCCCTGCGAGCCCCCTCCAGCCTTTCATTTGGGTCTGGTCGACAGTCAATTTCGGAACGGCGCTGTTGGCCTTGGCGCCAAATGGGCAGAACGATGGCGCCCAGGCACTGCGGAACCTGCTGGCGCTGCCGCCAGAGCTCTCCCTGAGACAAATCCTGATTGATTGCTGGAACAGACAGGCACGTGCTGCAGCGCATTTGCGCGGTTTGGCAGTTCTGTTCAGCCTCTCACTGCTTCATCTCGTGCTCGCCTCGGCCTTCTTCTATCTGGTCATTGCGGTGACAGTTGGTAGCTGGTTCTCTAGCCAACTCGGCGCTTCGATCGCCCCTTGGATCGTCGCCGGCATGGCGTTGGCTCTGGGCTCGGTGCTGTCTAGGGGCATAGCCAGTACATGATGCCTCTAGCAAAGATCGGCGGGCACGCCCTTTTTGATGCGATCGCTTGCACCGTGCCCGCACTGGTTTGGCCCCAATACACCTAACCTGCAACTGCCCGTGGATTCGGCGGCGATAATCCCACACAATCTGGAGGAACAATGTTTAAGGGTCGAATCGGACGATTTTTCTTCGCCTTTGCGGTCGTCGGTCTGCTGATTGCGGGAACCGCAGTCAATGTGGTGGTCGCCTTGCTGTCCGGCATAGGCGTCCCGGAATTCTGGCTCTACGCCGCTCTTTTTCTGTGGGCCGCGATATCTTTGCTAGTCGCAATGTCCTTCACGGTGCGCAGATGGCGTGATCTGGGACGTAGCGGCTGGTGGGCCCTGCTCAGTCTGGTTCCAGTTGTGAATCTGTTCTGCCTGTTCATCTTGCTGTTTTGGCCAGGGCAGTCTGCCCGGGAACGCGTTTCGCACCGCTCGTCGGATGGACCACACTTTGACAAGTCCTTTGACAGATCCTTCGACGACCGTGACTTCGGCTATGACCCGGATTGAGGTGTCTCGCCGCAATCTGTGAGGCGATGTTCAATCTTGGCCGCACATCAAGATTTGAATAGCCCAAGCATTCGGCGGGGTCGCGATAGTGAACGGCGTGCCTGGCCCACGCCGGCACGCCGAGACGAATGAGCCGACCAATCTGCCCAACGGCCCATAGAGAACGGTGATTGAAGTCGAACAAAGCGGACCGACGGCAATAGGCAGGGCGCAAGGACTGTATAAATGACCAGTTTGGGGCGCATAGCCCCGCATGCCTTTCCGGGAAGATCGAGATATCGCGGGCATTGCGCCTCGTGGGCCCAGAACGTGGCTAGAGGCGAGAAATCGTTCACCACCGATGGATCCCGCCAGGCTCTCATTTGCCCAAGCAATATCTCTCCCATGCCAGCATCATCTCGCGGCGCTGCTCAAGCAGGTCGGTGCGGTGATAGGCAGCTTCCGTTTCATTCCTGATGGTGTGCGCGAGTGCTCTTTCGGCAAGGTCCCTTGCATAGCCATTCTCTGAGGCCCAGTCTCGGAACGAAGACCGGAAGCCATGGGCGGTGGCAACCCGTCCTTCGACGTCGCTTGGGACATTGGCGTCGCGTAGGGCCTTGGTCATAACCATGTCGCTGTAAGGCGTGCCCCGCCTTGTCGCGAACACCAGGGGTTGATTGGCGTCCTGCCGTTGATCGCTTAAGACGCCTAATAAAGCGACAGCACGCGGTAGCAATGGTACGCGGTGTGCCGCCTTCGCCTTCATCCTGGTGGCAGGAACTGTCCAGATGGCTCGCGGTAGATCGAGCTCTTCCCAGACCATGCCACGGATCTCACCTGAACGTGTCGCGGTCAGGATGAGCAGCTCCAGCATCATCCGGCTGACCGAAGGCGGCTTCTGAACAAATTCAGATTGGAACACGGCCGGGATATCCCGCCACGGGAGTGCGGGATGGTGAATGACACGCTCGCGCTTGCCCGGCTGCTTGGGCAAGAGATTGTCGATTACGGAGACGGGGCTCGCAATGATGTGCCCATGAGCGGCGCTCCAGTTCATGACCCGGTCGCAGCGCTGCCGAACTCGAGAGGCGGATTCGGGCTTGGTCAACCAGATCGGTCGAAGAGTTTCAGCAAAATCGACCGCTCGAAGGCTGTCGACCGGTCTTGTGCCGATGCGAGGGAAGACGTAGTCCTCAAGGGTGTTGATCCACTGATCGCCATGTTTGGTGTTCTTGAAGCCGGGCTTAATCTCGGCATGGGCCAAGCGTGCTGCTTCCTCAAATGTGGGGACGCGCCCGGCGGGATCGAGCGGCGTCCTGTCAAGTTTGCGCTCTTCAATTGGATCTTTGCCGCTTTTGATCTGGCTCCGGGCAGCGAGTGCCAACGTACGGGCATCCGTTATGGACACCTCTGGATATGTACCCAAGCCCATGTCGCGACGTCTGGCGGTTGCTGGGGATGTATAACGCAGGATCCACTTGCCACGAGCTCTCGCCTTACCCGGATAGAAGTAAAGGCCAGACACAGTGCCGTCGGTCAGCGGGCCGTCTTCCGGTTGGATCCGCCGTAGTTTTGCATCGGTGAGCATGTAGGTTCCCTCGCCTCACCCAATCATACAGCCCATCAGTTGGCCCATCAATATTGATCAGATACAATGAGGCTTGTTGAGACAGGACGAGACGAAATGATCAGAAAATACAGAAAAAACAAATATATGTAACATCATAAGAGAGAGCGCGGGACGCCTAGAGAACAATAATTGGCGGACTTCCTCTCCGCCACTTCCTGACATTCTGCTAGCAGCACAATTTTTCATGGCGGTTTCGGGCGTTCGCGCGTGCCGGCGCATACGCTGGTCGCCCGTTACGGGTACCGTCGCGACCTGCGGTAACTGGATATGCTTTAGTGCGATGGATGACAGCGGCTATCGGCACGCCCCCTCGGCGTGCCGATTCACGAAGAGCTGCTAGCGCTCGACACAGAGGACGACACCCATGCCGCCGCCGATGCAGAGCGTGGCGAGGCCTCGCTTCAGACCGTTGCGCGTCATATCGTGCAGCAGCGTTACCAGAATGCGCGCGCCCGAGGCGCCGATGGGGTGGCCTAGCGCGATGGCGCCGCCGCTGACATTGACGATGTCCGGGTTCCAGCCCATGCCGGCATTGACCGCGCAGGCCTGAGCCGCGAAAGCCTCGTTGGCCTCCACGCGGTCGAGCTCGGCGATGGACCAGCCGGCCTTTTCCAACGCCTTTTGGGATGCGGGAATGGGGCCCGTGCCCATGATCGAAGGATCCACACCGGCCGTCGCCCAGCTGGCGATGCGGGCAAGGGGGGTAAGGCCGCGACGTGAGGCCTCGTCTTCCCGCATCAGCACCAGCGCTGCCGCGCCATCGTTGAGACCCGACGCATTGCCGGCAGTGACGGAGCCATCCTTGTCGAAGGCCGGGCGAAGCTTGGCCAGGCCCTCGGCATTGGTATCGGGGCGCAGATGGTCGTCGGCGTCAACGATCGTGGTGCCCTTGCGCGTCTCGATGCTGACCGGGGCGATCTCGTCCTTAAAGTGACCAGCGGCCTGAGCTGCGGCAGCCTTGTGCTGGCTGGCGAGAGCAAACGCGTCCTGTTGCGCCCGCGAAATACCGAACTGCCTGGCCACGTTTTCGGCCGTGATACCCATGTGATACCCACCAAAGGCATCGAGCAGGCCGTCATTGACCATGGTGTCGACCAGGCTGACATTGCCCATCTTGGCTCCGCCACGCAGGCTCTGGCAGTGGGGGGAGAGGGACATCGACTCCTGGCCGCCCGCCACGACGATATCGGCGTCGCCGCTCATGATCTGCTGCATGCCCAGGGCGACCGCCCGGAGGCCTGAACCGCAGACCTGATTGATGCCAAACGCGGTGGCCGATTTTGGAATGTCAGCTTTGACCGCGGCCTGCCGGGCGGGGTTTTGACCCGCGCCGGCCGTGAGCACCTGGCCCAGAATCACCTCGTTGATCTCTTCGGGAGACACGCCTGCGCGTTCGAGGGCTGCCGTGATGGCGACCGCGCCAAGCTCGTGAGCCGGTACCGTGCTCAAAGGACCCAGAAAACTGCCGACTGGCGTGCGGGCAGCGCCGACAATGACAATATTGCTCATGCCGCCTGCTCCTCGAGCGCAACGGTGAACCGCGCTTCGGTCTTGGACCGGATCTCTTCAACGCTCACGCCATCGGCCAGCTCGACAAGGCGCATGTCTACTTCTCCCCGTCGCGCGATAGAAAAGACACCCAGATCGGTGATGACAAGATCGGCTACCCGCTTCCCGGTCAGGGGAAGGGTGCATTCGGTGAGCAGCTTGGCCTGGCCTTTGGCCTCGTGCTCCATCACAACGACCACGCGCTTGACGCCCGCCACCAAATCCATGGCGCCACCCATGCCCTTGACCATCTTGCCCGGGATCATCCAATTGGCGAGGTCACCGGCCTCGGAGACCTGCATGGCGCCCAGAATCGACAGATCGACATGGCCGCCACGGATCATGCCAAAGCTGTCGGCGCTAGAAAAGAAGCTCGTCTCGGGCAGGGCGGTGATGGTCTGCTTGCCTGCATTGATCAGGTCAGCATCTTCTTCACCCGCATAGGGGAAGGGGCCCATGCCCAGCATGCCGTTCTCGGATTGCAGGCGCACATCCATGCCGGCGGGAATGTAGTTGGCCACCAGCGTCGGAATGCCGATGCCCAGATTGACGTAAAAACCATCTTGAAGTTCGCGGGCGGCGCGGGCCGCCATCTGGTCGCGGGTCCAGGCCATTATGCCATCTCCTCATCGCGCTGCCGCACGGTACGCTGCTCGATATGCTTTTTCGGATTGGGCACTTGCACGATGCGGTCGACGAATATGCCCGGTGTGTGAATATGGTCAGGATCGAAGCTTCCGGTTTCCACGAGTTCCTCGACCTCGGCAATGGTCACCTTGCCGGCCGTCGCCATCATCGGATTGAAGTTCCGCGCCGTCATCCGGTAGACGAGATTGCCTTCGTGGTCGCCTTTCCAGGCATGGACGATGGACACGTCGGCGACCAGCCCGGTTTCCATCACATAGTCATCCTCGCCGAAGCGCCGGACTTCCTTGCCCTCCGCAATCAGAGTGCCCACCCCGGTCTTGGTGAAGAAGGCCGGAATGCCTGCGCCCCCGGCGCGTATGCGCTCGGCCAAAGTGCCCTGGGGATTGAATTCCAGTTCCAGTTCGCCGGACAGATATTGCTCGGCAAACAGCTTGTTCTCGCCCACATAGGACGAGATCATTTTCTTGATTTGGCGGGTGGCCAGCAAGCGCCCCAGGCCAATGCCATCGACGCCGGCATTGTTGGAAATGACGGTAAGACCTTTAGCGCCGGATGCTTCGATCCCTTCGATCAAGGCTTCCGGAATGCCACAGAGGCCGAAGCCTCCGGACATGATGGTCATGCCGTCGGCCAGTACATCGGCCAGCGCCTCGGCCGCATTAGAGCGAAGCTTTCGCATGGGCAGTCCTCCTCCCGTTTCGGGTTTGTTGCCCAAACGCTAGGACTTGCGATGCCTGGCCGGTTAGTCGTATTTCTACCACATGATCGCAGAGCTTCGCTTCGCCCTAGCCGACATCCCGGTGCCAATGGTCTATGCAGCCCATCGCATCATTCGCGACTGCAACACCGAGTTTGCAGACCTGTTCGGCTATCGGCGCGAAGAACTGGCCGAGACCAGCTTCTCCAGGCTCTATCCGGCCATTGCCGACTTCGTTCGCACGGGTGAAATGTGGCGCCACCATCTGCCCGGAGGCGCGGTCTATTACGACGAGCGCATCATGGCCGGGGCGGGCGGACAGCGCTTCTGGTGCCGGGTCAATGGGCGTTCGCGTGACGCTCAGGACCCGTTTGCGGCAGCGCTCTACTGCTTTGAACCAATGATCCGCCCGGTGACCGAAACCACTCTCAAGCTGACCGGACGTCAAAGGCAGATCCTGACCCTTGTTGCCCAAGGCAAGACCAACGCTGCCATTGCCGAGGAAGTCGGGCTCTCCAGGCGCACCGTCGAGGCCCACCGGCTCCGTCTGGCGCGGTCAGTGGGCGTCAGCAATTCGGCGGAGCTGGTTGCCTGGTTTCTGTCGCAGCCAACAGGCTGAGATTGTATCGTTCCTTGCCGATCAGGTGTCCAGCACCGCCTGCAGGAACTCGCGGGTGCGCTCTTCATTGGGGTCGGTGAAAAGGTCTTCAGGGGCACCTTCCTCGCGGATACGGCCCTGGTCGAAGAAGCAGACGCGGTCCGACACTTCGCGGGCAAAGCGCATCTCATGCGTGACCAGCAGCATGGTAAGGTCGTGTTCCTCGGCCAGCTTGCCGATCACGTTGAGCACTTCGCCCACCAGTTCCGGGTCGAGCGCCGAGGTCGGCTCATCGAACAGCAGGATATTGGGGCGCATGGCCAGGGCCCGGGCGATGCCGACGCGCTGCTGCTGGCCACCGGAAAGCTGGTGCGGATATTTCTGTGCCTGGTCCGCCAGGCCCACCAGGTCGAGCAGTTCTTCAGCCCGGTCCTTGGCGTCCTTCTTGGACATGCCGAGCACCCTGACAGGCGCTTCGGTGATATTGCGCAGCACGGTCATGTGCGGGAACAGGTTGAACTGCTGGAACACCATGCCAAGCTGGGCGCGCATCTTGTGCAGATGCGCTTCGCTGGCCGGCTTGAGGCTGCCGTCCGGCGCCTTTTCGTGCCACAGCGGCTCGCCGCCCACCGTCACCACGCCGCCATTGATATCTTCGAGCGTCATTAGAATGCGCAGCACGGTCGACTTGCCTGACCCGGACGGGCCGATGATCGAGACTTTTTCGCCCTTCTTGACCTCGAAATCGAGCTCGTTGAGCACCGTCAGATCGCCGAAGCGCTTCACCACCTTGTCAAATTTGATGATCGGTTCTTCGGTCATTTCAAGGGAATCCCCTGCTTGGGCAGCCAGTTGTCGAGCAGGCGCACGCCACTCGAGGCCACCAGAGTCATGATGAGATAGATTGCGCCGACCAACGAAAGCGGAATCAGGTAGTTGAATGTCCTGTCGCCGATGATGCGGGCCACGTTGAGCATTTCCAGCACCGTTACCACTGACAGCAACGGCACATCCTTCATGATCGACACCAGATAGTTGCCCATTGCCGGAACAATACGCGGGACGGCTTGGGGCAGGACGATGTGGGTAAAGGTGCGAGTGCCCGAAAGGTTGAGAGCGCGCGCAGCCTCGTGCTGGCCCTTGGCCACGGCCTCGATGCCGGCGCGATAAACTTCCGAGGTATAGGCCGAATATTGCAGGCCAAGGGCCAGCGCACCGGTCATGAAAGCGGGTAGGGTAATCCCGAATTCGGGCAACACGTAATAAAGAAAGAACAACTGGATCAACAGCGGCGTGTCACGCAAGAACTCGGTGACCACCGCCGCAGGCCAGGAGATGATCTTGAGCGGGGCGGCTTTGAGTGCTGCCCAGACGAGCCCTACGACGAGCGCGATGAAGAAGCCCAGTACGGTGGCCTGGATGGTCACCCACATGCCGATCAGCAGGATGGGCAATATCGAAACGGCAAATGCCCAGCCCGAGGACGTGTCCCATTCAATTCCAAAGAGCATATTTCTACCTCGCTCCGGCGCGCCAGCGGCCCACAAACCGCTCGAGCAGTTTCATCATGGCGGTCAAAACCAGCGCCAAGCCGAAATACATCAACAAAGCCAGTGTGTAGATCGTCGTCGAGTCCTGGGTGAAATTGCGCAATTGCTCGGCGCGAAACGCCAGGTCGGACAAGGAAATGAGCGAAACCAGTGCGGTATCCTTGAGATTCTGAATGGCCAGATTGCCGAAAGGCGGCATCATTTCGGGGATCGACTGGGGCAGCGCGACCCGCCACAGGGTCATTCGCGGCGTAAAATTGAGCGCCTTGGCGGCCTCGTATTGATCCTTGGAGACGGACTGGATGGCCCCGCGCACAACCTCGGCGCCATAGGCTCCGATATTGAGCGACAGCGCCAAGACACCGGCGGCGACAGGGGGCAGGCGCAGATCGATGCCAATCGCCTGGCCGGCGACCGGGAGGGCGAAATATAGCCAGAAGAGCTGCACCAGCAGCGAGGTACCGCGGAATATCTCGATATAGCCTATCGAAATCGCCCTGATCAGCGGGTTATGGGCAAGCTTGCCGATGCCTGCGGCGAACGCAAGGATCGCTCCGAACACCGTTGAATAGATCGTCAGCTCGATGGTCACCCAAGCCCCCAGCATCAGGGGGTTGAGATATTGGGTCCAATCCATGAAGGCGTTCTCAACCTAGCTTTTTTATTGTTGTTGCTGGTGAAGCTTAAACCAATTTACCGGCGGGCGCCAAGCAAGCGCCCGCCGGCAGATCAGATCATGAACCGAAACTACTCGGTGCAGAGCTCTTCAGTGCTCATGTCGAACGAGCGCGAAGTATCGGCATCGGTAAAGCCGTAGCCCGAAACCGTATTCAGCCATTCGTCGGTCTGCTTGTACTCTGCGAGCACTTCATTGACCGCGTCGCGCAGCTCTTCATTGCCCTGGGCAAACACGAACCCGCCCCAGGAGCGCTGTTCGGTCCCATTGATCACGGGATCGCTGAAGCCTTCGGCAACTTCCACGGAGTCGCTCTGGCCAGCCAGTTCGCTGGCGGTCAGGCCGGTCGCGGCATAGGCGTCGGCGCGACCTGTCGAGACCGTAGAGATCGCGTCGGCGTTGGACGAGATGGTTACGAGCTGACCTTCCGAAACGCCGAGAGCTTGCATCATGTCGAGCTGGTTCGCGCCGGCCATGATGGCGACCTTGAGATCGGAATTGTCGGCGAAGTCAGCATAGCCGCTCAGCTCTTTGGGATTGCCGGCGGGCACCAGGAGACCTTCACCATAGGAAGTGTTGGGCTCCGAATAGATGACCGTGGCGCAACGGGTCGGGATGATGGCCATTTCGGCGGCAACCATGTCGAACCGGTCGGCCTGCAGGCCGGGGATGAGCGAGGAAAAGTCGGTGGTGATCCACTCGATATCGGTCACGCCGAGTTCCTCGGCGATGTGCTTGGCCACGTCTGGGCCGGCACCCTTGGCTTCGCCCGAGACCGGATCGATATAGCCATAGGGAATCTCATTGGCGACCGCGATGCGGATCGAACCCGATTCCTGGATTTCGGCCAGCGATGCGGCGCTGACAGCGGTAGAGGCAAGTGCCGAAGCGGCGATGGCGGACAGCGCCATGACTGCGGTTTTTCCGAATTTGGTCATGTGTGTTCTCCTCATTTCTTCTTCTTCGGGCGGTTGAAACCGGCTGCTGCCCATCCCTGCAGCCGGCATGGATCAGGCTGCCGCGTGCAATTTGTGTTGCGGGGCGGCGGCCCAGTCTTCGATCAGGCCCTTGTGCAGGGCCGCGATTGTGGCTTCGAACTGGTCGGGCTCGACGATGACCTGCAGGTCGACCTTGCGTAGCAGGTCGTGCACGCCCAGCGGCTCGATGCCGGCATCTGAGAGGGCACGAATGGCCTGGGTCAGCACCTTCGGCGATCCCAGGTCGCGGCCGATAGCCGAGACCAGAGCAATCTTGCGCAAGGAGATATCGGCTGTCGGGAAGGCGTTGGACAGATCGGTCTCGACTCGCTTGATCGCCTTCATCGAACCCTTGAGATAATGGGTGATGGTGTTGGCGTTGGAGGTCTTGGCGATAATCCAGACCTTGTGCCGCTTCAGCGCCTCGAGGATTTCGGCGTCATAGCCCTTCACCCCGACCATGTCCTGGTCGTAGAACTCGAAGGCGTAGACGTTTTTCAAACCAGTCACGATTTCGACCTGGGGCGACTGTGCATCGAGGTCAGAACGGATCACCGTACCGGGATGTTCCGGCTCGAAAGCATTTTTCACACGCAGCGGAATACCGGCTCGGCGCAGGCCCTTGGCGGCGCGGGGATGAATCGCTTCCATGCCCATATTGGAGAGCTGGTCGGCCACGTCGTAATTGGTTTCACCAATCACGCGCACTGCATCCTGAGACACCAGCCGCGGGTCGGCGCTCGAAAGGTGGAATTCCTTATGAATGATCGCCTCGCGCGCCTTGGTCACGACCGTCAGCCGCGACAAGGTCACCTCCGAATAGCCCCGGTCATAAGTGCCCATCAGCGCTTCGCTGCATTGGGCATAGCCTGTGACAATCGGCAGCTCGGTGGCGAGGTCCACATCGGCTAGCGCCCGCTCGATGGCTTCATCGAGCGTGTACTGGCCCTCGTCGCGCCAGCCGGTGAGGTCGATCATCCGGGCGCGGACGCCGTTGAGGTTGAGCAGCAGCGCGGTGTTGAACGCGGAATGGGCTTCCCCCAGCGAGGCCAGCATTTCGCGCACGGTCAGCAGATGCTGCTGCAACTGGAAATGCCCGAATGAGCACAGCCGCTGCAGATCGATCAGGCAGGATCGCACGCCTTCCACCCGCTCCCGGGCAAAGCGGTTGGCCGATTGACGGGCGCCTTCGTCGGCGAAGATGCGCTCATTATGGGCGAACATCTTGTCGGCCACGGCGCTGAGGGCATCGCCCCAGCCCCAGCCGCTCTCGGCGCTGGAAAACAGCGCATAGACGCCGGGCTTGCCGGACTTCTTGTGTTCGAGCAGTTCGTCGGTCATCCCGGCATAGGCCGAGACCACAAAGATGCGCTGGTAGAGATCGGCACCCTTGCGGTTACCAATCAGCACGGTGTCGAGCAATTCCTCGGTGCGGGACATCGAGGTGCCGCCGATCTTCTCAACAGTATGGCGCGGGCTTTTGGTGGTCATGCAGTCTCCAGCCGCTCCCTTTTCGGGAGCGGAGCCATTTGGTTGGTCGTGGGCGTCTTTAGAAACCGGCCTTAGCCGATTTTGCCGGTCTCAATGCTGATCGGACCCTTTGGGTCACGCGAGCTGAGGAATGCCGGGCGCGGGTTCTTGGCGGCGAAGGGCGCTACAACGCGGTTGGACCAGGCATTGTAGACAAAGAAGGCATTCGAGCGCGGGAAGGGCGTGATATTGCCGTTCGAGCCGTGCATCGTGTTGCAGTCGAACAGCACCACGGTCCCGGCCTTGCCCGAGGCGTAGTCGATGCCATGTTCCTTGGCCATCTTCGTCAGCGCGTCATGCGAGGGAACGCCAATTTCCTGCTTCTTGAGCGAGGTCTTGTGGTTATCCTCAGGGGTCTCGCCGGCACAGGCGATGAAGTTCTTGTGGGTGCCCGGCATCAACATCAGCGGACCATTGAGCGCGTCATTGTCCGTGAGCAGGATCGAGGCCGAAATCGCGCGCATGCGCGGCATGCCATCCTCGGCGTGCCAGGTCTCGAAGTCCGAGTGCCAGTAGAATTCCTTGCCGGTAAAGCCCGGCTTATAGTTCAGGCGCGACTGGTGGAGATAAACCTCGTCATCGAGCAGGAAGCTGACGGCGCCGGCAATACGGCGGTCGCTGGCGAGGCGCGCAAAGAGCGCGTTCTCTTCATCCAGCCGGAAGACGGTGCGCACCTCGTTCGAGCCGGGCTCGGTGATCACGTTGTCTTCTGCAATCTTGGCCTCGCCCGAACGCATATGGGCGGATTCTTTCTGCAGCGCGGCGACTTCTGCCGGCGAAAAGACGTCCTTGAGGACCAGATAGCCGTTCTTTTCAAAGCTCTCGGTCTGCGCACGCGTCAGCGGCGCTTCCGGGGTCCAGCTGCCCCAGACGACGGGGTCTTTGCGCTCCTGCCATTTTTCGGCTGGCAAGCGGGTGGGGTAATCATCGTGATTGGCGGTGTCGAAAGCTGACTGGGTCATGGTTCTCGCCTTTCAGTTTGTGTTTTTAAGTATCTGGACGCTTACGCGTCTTCGGAAATCGGGGCGTAGGAGCCATCCTCGCGGTGCACTTCCTTGCCGGTCACCGGCGGGTTGAAGCAGCACGCCATCACCATCTCGCTCTTTGCGGTCAGGCGATGCTTGTCATTGAGGTTGAGCGCATACATCACGCCCGGGCGGATCTGGTGCACCACGCCGGTATCCAGTTCCTCGATCGAGCCCTCACCCGAGATGCAATAGACGCTCTCGAAGTGATGCTTGTAGTGAAACACGTGGCTGGTGCCTTCGTGAATCCGGGTGATGTGAAAACTGAACCCCATCTCGTCGCCGGCCAGCAGCAGGCGCGTGCTGTCCCAGCCATTGGAATTGACGAGGCGGTCGCCCATCCGGGCGGATTCGAGATCGCGTACAATCATTGCTGAAAAGTCCTTATTCGGCCGCCGCGCGGTGCGACCCCAGGACCGCGTCAAAGGCGGTCTCCATGATGTCGATGCCGGCGGTCAGCTGGTCGATGGAAATGGTGAGCGGGCAGAGCACCTTGACCACTTCGTCAAAGCTGCCCGAAGTTTCGATGATCAGGCCCTTGGCGAAGCAGGCCTTGCAGATGGCAGCTGCGCTCTCGCCCGAACCGGTGTCGATGCCGACCATCATGCCGCGGCCCTTGGTGGTCAGACCATGCTCATCGGCAATGGCAGCCAGACGCTCGCCGAGATAACGGGCCTTCTCGTTCACATCCGAGATGAAGCGGTCGTCCGACCAGAACTTCTCAAGCGCCGCAGCGGCGGTCACGAAGGCATGGTTGTTGCCACGGAAGGTGCCGTTATGTTCAGCCGGCTTCCAGATATCGTGCTCCGGCTTGATCAGCGTCATGGCCAGCGGCAGGCCCATGCCCGAAAGCGACTTGGCCATGGTGACGATGTCTGGAGAGAGATCCATGCCGTCGAACGAGAAGAATCCGCCCGTGCGGCCGCAACCGGCCTGAATGTCGTCGATGATGAACAGGGCACCGTGCTTGCGGGCAATCGCCTGGATCTGGCGCAGCCATTCGGGGGAGGCGGCATTGAGACCACCTTCGCCTTGAACGGTCTCAACGATGATCGCCGCGGGCGCGTCGATGCCGCTGGACGGATCGCTCAACTGGCGCTCAAGCAGGTCGGCCGTGTTGATGTCCGGGCCGTGATAGCCATCATAGGCGGCGCGGGTAACGCCGGAGAGCGGCATTGCTGCGCCACCGCGGTGCTTGCCATTGCCCGTTGCGGCGAGCGCGCCCATGGTCACGCCATGGAAGCCGTTGGTAAAGGAGATGATATTGGTGCGGCCGGTGACCTTGCGGGCCAGCTTCATCGCCGCTTCCACCGCATTGGCGCCGGTTGGCCCAGTAAACTGAAGCTGATGGTTCATGCCGCGCGGGCGCAGGATCAACCGCTCGAAGGTCGAGAGGAAGTGCTCCTTGGCGTCCGTGAACATGTCCAGGCCATGCGCGATACCGTCGTTGGAAATGTACTCGATCAGCGCCGATTTCAGGTCCGGGTCATTATGCCCATAATTGAGCGTCGAGCAGCCGGCGAGAAAGTCGGTGTAGGCCTTGCCATTGGTATCAAAAATGGTCGAGCCAAGCGCCCGGTCGAACACCTTGGGAAAGCTGCGCGAATAGGACCGCACGCGGCTTTCGACGCGCTCAAAGGTATTGATGGGCGTGATGGTTGCTGTCGTGGCCATGGGGAACGTCTCCTGGACGTGGATAGTCAAAGGGATGGGTCGTAAAAGGTTGTACGATCAGGCGCTCGTAAGCGCCGTCACCTTCTCGGGACTGAACGGGCCGATGCTGACTGCGTACTCGCTGTCATGCAGCCCGTCGAAATGGGCGTCTTTCTCGAACAATTCGACCTGCTGCAGCTGCGCATTGAGCTTGCGGGCAATGCCCGTAAACAGGCCCCAGCTTGGTTCATTGTCATGGGTGATGGTGCATTGCAGCGTCGTTACAGCGCGGCACACCGGGCGGGCCAGCACGTCGCCAATCAGGCGGCGCCCAAGACCCTGTCCGCGTGCAGCGTCACTGACGCAGACCTGCCAGACGAAATAGGTGTTGGGGTGCTCGGGCGGGATATAGCCTGAGAGCCAGCCGACGACCTCGCCGTCCTGCTCTGCGATGGCACAGGTGGCGGCGAAATGGGTGGCCTGCAGCAAGTTGCAATAGAGCGAATTATCATCGAGCGCGCTGGTGGCACCGATGAGCTTCCACACCTTCGAGCCATCCGTACTGCTGGGGGCACGAATGCTCGCTTGCGGGGCACTTGCGGTTTGCCGGTGAAGGGCACTGGCATCGAACAGCGCTGAGTTGCCGTAAATCATGGTGGCGAAAGTTAGCTTGGTTGAACTAAATTTCAACCCACAGATTGGCCAAAGTTCGTTGCAGGCCGTCATGTGCATGACAAGGAACCGTGATCGCCCCTATAAAATCAGTGGGTTGCGCGAAAGCTGACGCTCCAAAATATTTTGTTGGGATGCGGTTTGTCCTTTCCCAGAGAAAAACAAGTTAGTTTGGGCTAAGGAAATTTAAACGCAGCTATCGTGCTTGGGTTCCCTGCATTCTGACGGTAATATGATGGGGAAGACTCTGGAGCATGCTATTGGAAGATCGGACCAAATCGGCGCTGACGGCAATGCGGAAGATCCTGCGTGCCACCGAGTCCAACTCCAAGCAGCTGATGCGCGAAACCGGCCTCACGCCCTCTCAACTCATTTTCATGCAGATCCTGGATGGCGAGCAGGAAAAGACCGCCGGCCATATTGCGAGCCGCATGGGCATTACCCAGGCGACCACGACCGCATTGCTGCAAAAACTGGAAACCACCGGCATGATCCAGCGCCGGAGGGGCGAGAAAGACCGGCGCCAGGTGCTGCTCTCGCTGACCGACAAGGGCCGGAAGGTGCTCGACATAGCCCCGGACGGCGTCCATGCCCAGTTTCACAAGCAGTTCTCCGATCTCAAGGATTGGGAGCAGATCATGCTGATCGCCGCCCTGGAGCGGGTGGCCGACATGCTCGGCAGCGATCATCCCGACGCCGCCGCCGTCATTGACCATGTCGCCGAACTGGCCGGCGAGGTGTCCTTCGATCCAGAGCAGCCCTGACGGGGGCTATGGTTCGGCTCGTTCGGCGCCAGCGCGATCTTCCGGATAGCTTTTCACGCCATGGAACGGCGGCAGCCAGCTTTCTCGGCGGATCGTCCAGAGTTCATAGCTGGGATGGAACTGGTTGATCGAGTCCAGCGAGCCCAGATTGATCTCGATCTCGTCTCCACTGCGCGAAAAGACCGAGGAACCGCAGCGGGGGCAAAAGTGCCGCCCTGCATATGTGTGGGTCTCACCAGATATGTCGACAGCCGTGTCGGCGAAGATGGCGGAGGCGTGAAACAATGCGCCATGGTGTTTCCGGCAATCCATGCAGTGGCATAGCCCCACCCGATAGGGCGCCCCGTGCGCTTGTATGCGCACCGCGCCGCAAAGGCACCCACCGGAAATATCGCTCATTCTGCCCTCCGCCAATCCGCAATTGAGTATGAGATCGTTGTGTCGGGTGTGAGGAACCATGGCGGGGTTCAGCCGTTCAAACCAGACTGGAACGCGATTGAGAAATATCGAGAACCGGTAAAAGACCCCGAAGGTGCCCCCACCTCCGGGGTCTTTTGGTTCTTGCCAAAATCACAGCGACTTGGCGACCTCTTCCAACTGCGCTGCGCATAACCCCCAACCTTCATGAAAACCCATCTTTTCATGGGCCTGCCTGTCTCCGATGGTCCAATGCCGCGCGGTCGCCGTGTAACGGGTCTTGCTCCCTTCTGGCTCGAAGGTCAGCACACAGGTAAAGAAAGGTTTCTCCGAGGGTTGCCAGTCTCCGACAAAGGCATCGGTAAACACAAGCTTACGGTTTGGAACAACTTCCAGATACTGCCCGGGACTGGGGTATTCAGTGCCACCCTCGTCAGCCATCACGACCAAAGATGCGCCCCCTGGACGCAGATCGACACTGGCGCGCGGGGTCGTCCATGGCTTGGGCGCAAACCAGCGCATCATCAGGTCCGGCTCGGTCCAGCAGCGGTAGACCGCCTCAGGCGAAGCGTCGATCAGGCGCGTCAGAACGAGGTCACGATTGGTGTCTGCTTGCGACATATGCTCAGTGGTTTGCAGGTTCATTTGAGGTCTCCTCTGATTTGGCATCTCGTCAAAGCGACGACCGGCCGGAGAGGAGATCGACAAGATTCTTGAGAAATTTTCGGTAGAGCCAGGAGGGCAAAGACCGTATCGACCTGTTGCTCAGCCGTAACGTTCCAGGTCGTCGCGCGACCACCAGGTTACCAGGATAAGTCCGAGGTCAAGAACCTTCACTTTCCTGTTCCGCTCCGCCCAGCGCATTTGCGAGCGTGGCTTGATTTTCAGACGGCCACCGCCTGTTCTGAACGATATCCAGGACATGATATGTTGCTCCCCAGCCACCACTGGGAAGAAGTTAACCAAATCTTTCCTGTAAATAACAGGAAGAATTGTCGGCTACTCAGTTGAGCTCTGTCAGGGAGCGGCGCAGATGGCCGTCATTCCGTAATAAAATGCTCAAGGCCATCTCCAAATCCGGTGCGCCCCTGGCGATCAGCACGGCCGGTTTGACCGCCCCCGCGCTGAGTTCCAAGGCAGCTCTTGC
>Ga0066837_10000037_pt1 | contig 46874 bp, 60 predicted proteins | sample ETNtaG_25_FD_66730 | JGI IMG/M metagenome (GOLD analysis project Ga0066837, IMG submission 66730) | Marine microbial and viral communities from oxygen minimum zone, Eastern Pacific Ocean - ETNP201302SV86 | ecosystem: Environmental > Aquatic > Marine > Oceanic | place: Pacific Ocean: Eastern... | reverse complement strand
ACTAAAACTTCAGGTTCAACTAAAACTTCAGGTTTTTCAAGAATTGTAGGTATTGCAAGTGGTGTTTCAAATTTTTGAATTCTGTGTGAGTTAGTATCTACAACAAATGCATATCCATCATTTGCAACTAACACATCCTTTGGTAAATTAAACTGACCATTTCCCATACCATATTGACCCCATTGTGTGAGAGTTAATCCATTTTGATCTAGATGAACAATTCTGAAATTTGCAGCATCTACTGCGTATAGATTACCGTTTTTATCAATATCTATACCTGAAGGTGTTACTGGAAATCCACCAACATTACCATCAAAACTTGCAATAAATTCATTATCAGAATTAAATTTTACAATTTTCTTGAGTTTAATATCTGCAACAAAAATATTTCCAGTTTTATCAATAGCTATATCTATAGGATTTAGAAATTCAGAATCACTAATTCCTTTTTTTCCAAATTCTGAAATGTATTCACCATCCAAGGTAAATTTCTGAATCCTATTGTTTCCTGAATCAACAACAAATAAAATTTCATCACTAATAAAAAGACCTGATGGGGAATTAAACTGAGTATTATATTTTCCTGGTTCTCCCCATTGTGATACAAAATTTCCATCTAGATCAAATTTTTGTATTGTATTTAATTTATTATCTGAAACAAAAACAAAGTTTTCTGAAACTGCTATTCCTTGTGGTGAATTAAATTCTCCTGCTCCAGAACCATTCATTCCCCATGTGTTAATAAAATTTCCTGAACTGTCAAAAATCTGAATTCTTGAATTTCCAAGATCTGTTACATAAATACTGCCGTCATTATCTTCTGCTATACGTTGTGGAAAAAGAAAATTTGATGGTTCTGTTTTCCCAGATTCCCCCCAATCTAGTTCAAATGTATGGTTTCCAATTCCATATGATTGTGGGGATAATGAAATGCCTAATACTAATACTGACAATAGTATCACTGTTGATATTACTATACGCATCAAAATTTACTGTTAATTTTACAAAAAGATCAGACATGTAAGTATTTTTTATGATTTTTGTCAAATTCAGTATAGAAATTAAAATGCTATTTTACGCCTGAAATTAGAACGGTTTATTCACGTCTCTAGTAAAAACATAGCTTGACAAAGCAATCATTATGAAACTAAATGACACTAAAATTGAAATACTTAGTAGTGCAGACCAACCTTCTACATATCCAGACATCATTTCTCGTACCAGTATTACAGTATAGCTAACAGGATTAAATGCCGCAATTGATGAAAGCCAATCTGGCATTAAAGCCAGAGGAAAAAGTGCTGGACTTAATAAAAATAATGGCATTCCAAGAAAATTAATTATTCCCCAAAACGTTTCTTGAGATTTTGCTGCAGCTGCAACCATAACTGATATTCCAGAGAAGCCAATTGAAAATAAAATTACAATTGCCATGATAGGTCCTATCATCCATAAATTTGGCATGGTAACTCCTATCGCAAGTGCAATACCCAAAATCAAACTTGCTTGGAATGCAGCAATCAAAGAAATTGCAAGCATTTTACCAAGTGCAATTGATGATCTTGAAATTGGTGATGTTAATGCCTTGTTCATGAATCCATATCGTCTATCCCAAAGTGTATTGACTCCACCAAATATACTTGTAAAAATTGCAGTTAGTATGATAACACCTGGTGCCATAAATTCAATATACTCACCATCAAAACCAACTGACTGAATAAGTGGTTGTGTTCCTGCAAAAATGTTTCCCATCACAATTATCCAAATTGCAGGTTGAATCAATCTGATAATAACACCACTCTTTGACTTTCTGTAGCGTTTCATCTCACGCCAAAAAATTGCATAGGTATCCGATGTGATCAAAGTCCTCGTCTCCTGTTTAAATTGAATTCTTTTCGTTTGTTTAATTTTTGAGTGGTATCATCTCGTAAGTTGTGTCCAGTATATGATATGAAAACATCATCTAGTGTTGGTTTGTTTAACGATAATGAATCAATCTCTACATTCATTTCAGATGTTGTCTGAAAAATTTTAGGTATTACTTCTGAGCACTGAGATGATTTTATTATAATTTCGCCCTGTTTTCTAGTTACTTGATTTACAAATTCTATTTGCTTAATTCTATTAATTAATTCATCTTGCTTTGCAATTCCATTAATTAATGAAAATGAAATCATGTCACTTCCCATTGCATTTTTCATAATTTCAGGCGTATCAATAACCTGAATTTTTCCATAATCAATTATCCCTACACGATCACAAAGCTTGTCAGCCTCTTCCATATAGTGAGTAGAAATGAAAAGTGTCATATCGAATTCTTTGTGTATATTTCTAATGTATTCCCAGATCTTTCTTCTTGTTTGTATGTCAAGACCTACTGTAGGCTCATCTAGAAAAAGCACCTTTGGTCTATGTAAAAGACCACATGCAATATCAAGTCTTTTTCTCATGCCACCAGAATAAGTAATCGCAGCTTCATTCTGTTTTTCTTCAAGTTCAACTAAAGATATCACTTCATCAATTCTAGATTGCACTTTCTCCTTTGGCATCTGACTGATTCTAGATTGAAAAATCAGGTTTTCCCTACCAGTAAGATACTCATCAACTCCAATCTCTTGTTGAACAAATCCTATATTTTCTCGAACTTTTTTTGCTTGTGTAACGACATCAAATCCTTGAACCGATGCATTTCCAGAAGTAGGTTTTAACAATGTTGTAAGGATCATCATTGTTGTGCTTTTACCTGCTCCATTTGGGCCTAAAAATCCAAAGATTTCCCCTTCTTCAATTTGAAATGAAATATTGTCTAATGCCTTGAATTTCTGAAATCGTTTTGAAAGCAAGTCTACTTTAATTGCATGCATAATTTATGGTAGAATTTAGATTATAACACCATTGCGAATTATATTATAAATATTGTAAGCATCTAAGAAATTTCATGCGGGGAAATACAATTATGTATATTATTGGAGTTGGCGGTTCCACACTTATTGCTATGTTCGGTGCAATTATGGCGTTCGGGTGAAATTTTGTCTATCAAAAATAATCTTACATTCAAAGCAATTTTAACAACCAAAGGAAGAAAAACCGGAAAAGAACACTCAGTTTGGGCAAAGGCAGTAACTTATAACGATATGATTTATTTTTCAAGAAGAAATTCAAATAGTGATTGGTTAAAAAATGCAATTGCTAATCCGCAGGTTAAAGTTGAATTTAATGGGGAAAAAATTTTAGGTAGTGCTAGATTAGTTGATGATGAAGATTTGGCTAGAAAAATTTCATCTATAAAATACACAGAAAAAAATAGACAAGAAGAATCTAGAATTGTTTTAGAAGTAAACTTAACTAATGAATAATCTCATACAATATGAACAATTGTAGATAAACCTCGACGATCAAGTTCTATATCGTTCTGTACTTCACTTACAATTATAGTAAATGAAATTACATCACGTTGATTACATGCTTCTGCGTTAAGCTTTAGATGAATATCCATAAGATCATACTCTGTTTCAGACATATTAGTTTCATCAAAAAATGCTTTTCCTGTAGTTTCAATTCTGAATTTTTGATCTTTTTGGTGAAAACCTAATTTTGTTTTCCTACCTTCACGACCAGCAGCTTTTACATGAACATCAATTATTCCAGGTTTTGCCATGGTATATTCAGATTTTTGATTTACAAAAACACCTATTTGAAATGGTTTTCCTGCAGTTGCCTCAGCCATTTTTTGGATTCCATCATTCATTACAACATCAACAGATTTGATTGACTGTGGAATTTTTGCAAGCCAATTATTAGTTTTTTCAATAATAGCTGTAATTTCACTTCTTCTTTTTTTGTCTTCATCTATGTGGATTTCATTTCTTTTGGTGTACAAATCAACCCATTCAAGATAACTCCCAGAAATATCTTCTATAAAATCAATACATGTTCTTTTGTAATCTGTAACGTTATCAGTTCTTTCTGATGCATCATCTGTTCTCATTCCATCATAATCCATTGGCATTGCCATGATTTTTAATAATTTCTTGTTCTAAAAAACTAATCTAAATAAGGTATTAGTTTTGAAATAAATGTATATGCTATTTACAGTAATTACTGAAGATTTACAAAAAGAGCTAAAAAAAAACTTCGCACAGATTAGATTTCAAATTAAGAAAAATCCTGCAATTGCATATAAAGAAATTTTAGAAATTGGAAAGAAAGTTGGTAAAAAATATAATATTGAATTACTTGTAAATTTTCCTCATGTAGGAAAAATTGATAATTTTGACATGTATGGTAAACAAGATTTGAGTTTTCTTATAGATAAAGAAAAAAGAAGATTTCCAATTGATCGTAATATTATCAAAGAAAAAGCAAAAGAAATTCTAGGTGATGTCAAAACTGAAGATGCATACATGTATGAAGACAAAGAAGGAGCCAGAATAATTTTTAATGATAATATCCAAGATAAAATTGATATTTTACCTCATTCCCTACATATATGGTACGAATTTACACCACAGGTAACTGAATTTTGTAATTGGCTTTTAGAAAATGTATATTTGTTAAAAGAAAGTAAAAACTAGATTTCTTCTAACTGATCTAAAATATCCTTTACTTCATAATTTTCAGAATCTATTTTTAGTATTTTTTTACAACAATCTATTACTTTGTCATCTTCTTTCAGAAATTGATAAACTCTTAGTTTTAGAGAAAGTGCTTCTAGATCATATTCATCAATATCTAGAACTTTTTCAATATAATGAAGTGTTTTGTTTTCATCTTGTAGAATATAATACATACTGCCCATAATGAAAAGAAAATCTGGATCTTTTGAAAACTTCTCTTCTAAAGTATTTGCAAATTGAATAGCTTCTTCATATTCACCATTCTCTATAAATTTTCTTAGTTTTCGTTTGGGATGATTAAATAATCCGGTCATTTTTAAATTAATTTAGAATCATAATAAATTTAACAAATAAATTTTAGGATATTTTCAATACTCCATTAGAAATTAACCATTGTATTCCAGTAACAAATGCTTTATCGTCAATTTGGCCATCAGCCCACCATTCAGCATTATTTTTAATCCAATTAGGTATTGTACTAGTTCCAGTACTAGAACCTTGAACTGTATCAGGTATCTCCATAATACCATTATTAATCAACCATTGAAGACTAGTAACAAATGCAGCATCATCTATTTGATCATTAGCCCACCATCCAGCATTATTTTTTACCCAATCTGGGATATTGATACTATCAGAACCAAACGTTTGAATTTCTTTAGGTTTTTCACCAGCAATATTCACATCAAACATTATGTAACCTGTATCCTCACCGCTAGGAGCAATCATTTCAGGACCAAAACCGTACACCATTATTACAAATTTTGCATTACCTGCTTCTTCTTCAACAACAGTAGTTCGATAAACTTGCCCTGATGTTGTGAAAAGCTTTTGTCTACCCTCATCACCTGCTATTGAACGGATTAAATCACCATTATCATCAACAATCCAAATATCATAATGGACTTCGTTAACAAACTCAGTTGGATTTACAGTTCTCATGAAATTTATGAACCATTCTATATCACAACCAGGAAGAGGATTTGGAGGACCGTATTTGAGATCAATAATAACTGAATAAGAATTAGTTGTTTCGTTAATTGCCACTTTATCATAATTACTTGGACATCCCATTGCAGCTTGTTTTGATTCAGTTGATTCAATTTGTGCAAATGGATCTGAGGTAACATAATAATCATAATCTAATAATTCAAATTCATATGCAACTGGTGGAACACCTGAACTTACATGAACATATGTCTTAGCTTTAACAGGAAATGGAAATTCATCTACAATCCAAACCTGACTTTTTACACCACCTGTCTTCCATTGTATTAAAACTGTATCAAAAGTATCAGCTGGTGTGTTAATAGTTTCAATTGCAGTTGGGAGTATTTGTTCCCCACCAATGTTAGCAATCTTTCCCCATGATGCTGCAGAAAATTCTTTTGGTCCTTTACCTGTTAAATCACCTATTTCTTTTGTTGCATAAGCTGATAACCAAACAATTGATGATTTGTAAGCACCACGATATGGTGAAATATTATCAGAACCTCCAGTTGGTTCTGGAGCAACATCACCAACATGCATTTCACCTTTAATGATTTTATTTCCATCCTCTACCATTACTTGAATAATCCATTTTTCTTCAGTTCCATATGTTCTCTTATCATTAACCCACATAGACATGACAAAATCAGTGCAATCTTTGTAGTCAACATAACACATTTTATATTTAAAATAGTCACCAATTTCTAGACTCTCACCAACGTACCAATCTCCGTCAAGATTGACACCGCCTGCTGAATATTGAGCATTTGCTTGTTGATACGCAAATGGAATTATTAGTAATATTGCAAAGATAGGAATTATTTTTCTTGGATCCACAAAATCAAACCTGAATTTACTAAGATAAATGTTTCATAGAATTAACTAGACAAATAAAAGAAAAAAAGGAAAAAAGATAAAGTTTCTATGATAGTTGGCTTACTGCTTCTTTACAGACGTCAGTATTACATTTACAGTCATGGCTACATATACAATGACCTTGCATTGCACAATCACATGAATAATCTGGATCGCCTGAATCTGCTTCACAGCCGCATGCTTGATCTGTCATAGGAAGTTTACATTAGACTTGGTTTTAAGAGTTTTCGATATTTCCTAACAGCGTTATGTTCTACGCTCAATCTTTAAGCATGACATTTGCAATTGATGTTAATGCATTGATATCAGATTGAAGTTTAACAATATCATTTTCTAAATCAAATCCAGTTTTCAAAATATGAATAAATTCAGGTAATTTGCTTGACATGTCTTTAATTTTATAGAAATTATTTCGATTAACATTTCCTAAATAAAAATAGCAATCAGATAATAATGAATTTCTAATTAAATAGTCAGCTTTATTTTTGATAATTTTTGAATGATTATTTTTCTCAATCATATCAGAAAATCCTTGAGTAGATTTTAACATTCTTAATAAAAGTGAATTAGTAGATCTTTCAAATCCGATACATTCAGTAATTAATGATAAAGAATCATTTAACGTGTTAGGTTTTAATTTTCTAATTGAATTTAATGTATGAACTGGACAATTTTGTTTATTGTTTAAAGACAATACTGCGTCAATAAGAAAATATGCGGCACATTTAACCCAACATGATGCAAAAGGATCTGATATATCTAAATCATTTTTGGCTTTGACCAAACATACTTGTGATTCAACAATACATTTTCTAGAATATGCCTGCGAAACTAGACTTTTTTTTTCGTTAATTTTTGATAGAAATATTTTCAATTCCCATTTTGGATCTGAAATTATTTCTAAATTATCATATTTATTTAAGATCTCTATTCTAGATTCATTAAGATTTGCATGATGTAATCTTACAAATCCATTGTCAATCTGAACTACTGAATCAGGATTATTTGTATTATCGAATATAACAATATTATAATCACAGCAATCATAATGAATTTTTTGTGCTCTACAACCACCTAATGCAATTGGGTGCTCCATTAAAGATAATTCCTTTAAAAATAATTTAAAATCCATGTTATTCATGGAATATTATTTTCTATAAAGTAAAGAACTCACTAATTTTTACTAAACAAGTAATCCAAAACACTTGCTTTAAATTGTGAAACATAGTGATTTTTTCAGCTCCTATAGTGTAGTCCGGCCAAGCATACTGCCCTCTCAAGGCAGTGACTCGGGTTCAAATCCCGATGGGAGCATATTCATTTATGACCTATTCTATTATTGTATATGCAACTTCGAAATTTAAAATTAAAAGAGCAGTATAGATCTGATAGAGATAATATTATTACAGATTTTTTTATTCCATGCTTAAGCAACTGCATCCAATATGATAGAGCAATTGAATATGTTACATTACAAGGTTTGTCAACACTTTCACTAGGATTTCATAATTCTACACCCAGCGCTAGAATTAGAATGATAACTGGACATCAGTTTAAAATTAGTGATTTGAATGCAATGTCAAGACTTTTTTCAAACAATGGAAATACTAGAATTAATTTTAATCCAGAATTGATTAGAGACGCAAAACTTGAGGTTATAAGAAAACTGATTACAACTGGTAATTTGATGATTAAAGTGGGAATACCTAGTTCAGAAAATGTTGACGGTTCATTTTCTGAAAAAATTGGAATTTTTCAAGATGTAAATGGAGATTCAGTAGCATTTTCAGGAACATCAAATGTGTCATTTGATACTAACAGTAGAAATTTTGAATCAGTTGATGTTTTTACATCATGGAATGATAAAACACGAGTAGAAATTAAAAAGGAAGATTTTGAGGATCTATGGTCTAATGAAACAAAATCTGTTTCAATCTATGATTTTGAATATGCAGAAAAACATAATCTTCTCAAATATTCATCTGAATGGGCAGTAAACATAAATTAATTCTAAAATTTGAAATCTTTCATTTGTAAATCAGATTTATTTTCTAAAAAAGTCATCTTTGATATTTTATAATATATGACCTCACCACGTCTTTCTATTACTGCTATAATTGGTTCTTTTCCCATCTGTGTTATTTCAAAAATATTTTTTTGAATTTGTCCAATCTTCTCTTGTGTACCTTCATTTAATGCAAACACAAGATATTTTGCAGATTTTGTTCCAAAATTACCACGTTCATAAACTCTAAAATCAGAACCAAAACCAAATCCCTCTTTAACTACATAACCACGTGTTCTTAAATCACGAAAAATTAGGAATTTTGTAAAAATATCTGTGTCTGATTTAATGCAAATTTGCATTAAATTATCAAAATCAATAATGGATTTATTTTTAATGAGTTTTAGTTTTTTTAAATATAATAAATATAATGTTTCAATCATGTCTAGAAAATAGTTATCATTATCAATTCCTCCATATCCTTTTTGTTCTAATTCATTTTTCATTTTTTGATTTTTTATTATTGTTTGATTTTTTATGAGATCTCCAGATATTTGGAAATCTAAATCAAATGACATACTGATTAAATGAAGAATTTCTAATATAAGAATAAAGATAATTTATGAATAAAGACCTGAAAATTAACCTTATTTTCTAACCGTTAAAATAGGGCGGTTAAATTTTCAATATTATGCATGGAGCATGTTACAGACAAGGTAGAGGACAACCTTATGCGAATACAAGGCATATCAAAGGTAAACCACAGATTAGAATTGCCAAATTTAATAGTGGAAATGCCAAAGGCGACTATGATGTTTGTGTTCAATTACTAATTAACGAAAAAATTCAGATTAGACATATGGCTATCGAATCAACCAGATTAGCTGCTAACAAAACCTTGGAAAAAGTAACTGGAGAAAGTGGATATTCATCACGTCTAAGAATCTACCCACATGTAAGACTTAGAGAAAATAAAACAATTGCAGCTGCAGGTGCTGATAGACTTTCAGAAGGAATGAGAAGAGCATTTGGTAAAGCAAACAGTCTTGCAGCAAGAGTAAAACCAGGACAAGTCATAATGGAAATGAATGTAAAAAGACAGCATTTGGAAGCTGCAAAAAAAGCATTGAAAGGTGCATGTGTTAAACTCCCAGGTACACCAACAATTAAGGTAATAGAATTAATAAAATCAAAAACCTAGTTTTTCTAGAAAATCTTTTTGTTTCAGTTTGATCATATCAAGAAACTCTAAAAATTCATTTGTTTTAGGATTTCTTCCTAAAATCCTTCTATGCTGATAATAAAATGAATTGTATAAACGTCCAATCAATATTCCATAGCTTAATGATTTAGAATCTAAAGAATTGAGTGATGATATAATTTTTGTAATTTCATCATTTTTTGCAAAAATTTCATCTAGTTTATCAGATATTATTACACGAATTTTATCATTCATGAGTATAATATAACTATGTGATTAAAAACAATGTTGGAAAAATCATTACGCTTTAATATCCTATTTTTAATTTAACGATTGAGCAGTCGTCGTATAGTTTGGTTATTATTCTAGCTTGCCAAGTTAGTGACCCGGGTTCGAATCCCGGCGACTGCATTCTAGTTTCAAGGTGTTTTTAATCCATTTCTTATAATCTCTAATGCATTCATTGCTCTTTCAGGTTTTGGTAATTGAATCATGAAAATTTTCTCTGGTGATTCTTTTGATGCTATTGAAATCATTGTATTTTCAGCTAGTGCCTCAAAAAATTCCATATTTTCATTTGCGTTAATCAAAACATTTTCCTTTATTCCTCCATGTGAAAATGTAAGTGACATTTCAACAAAAACATGTCCAAGACCATCCTGAAGTATGTTAAGATTTGTATCAACTACTAATGGTTTTCCTGCAACTGTTGTTAGTATATCATCAAATTTTCTTCCATTAAACTCAACACATGGAACGCTTTTTCCTTCAAAGTCTTGAATTGATAAATCCTTATGAGACTTTTCTAGAAGATTTTTTAATTCAGGATCTGACAATTACTTTCTCAATAATTTTGGAATTATTTTATCACCCGCTTTTACTAAAAATGGGGTTATGATTGCAGTAATAATTGTAATAATACCAATTAATGGGAACAAAAATGCACTGACAACACCAGCATCTACTCCAACTTTGATTATAACAATAGAAAATTCTCCACGAGGTGCTGCTAATGTAAAGGCTGATCTTAATGATTTTCCTCTTTCTTGTCTGAAAATAAAATTGCCTAGTAGATTTCCGCCAAGTTTCATAGATAATGCAACAGCGATTAAGGCTATTGCGACAAAAATATAATTTTCAAGCTGACTCACGTCCATAAGAGCACCTACAGATACAAAAAATATGGCTACAAACATGTCTTTAATTGGACTAGAAAGTATTTTTGAGACTTCAGCAGATTTTGATTCTGCAATAAGGACTCCTGCAAGGAATGCACCTATAGCAACAGACAATCCTACAATATTTGCTAATAATGCATAACCAAAACAAACACCCAAAATCGCCAAAAGTAGAATTTCTCTATTCTCAGCACTAGCAACTCTGTCAACCAGTTTTGGAATAGTCCGTATCCCTACTGTAAAAGTACCTACAATTAAGATAGTAGCAACAACGACCACTGCAATAATTCCTTCTATTGATACATTACCTACTAATGCAATTGATTCAAGTGATGCAATTAGAATAACTGCTATTACATCTTCTACAATAAGAATTCCTAAAACAAGAATTGACGATTCTTTTTTAATTTTACCTGATTCTTCTAAGACCTTGACGATTATAGCAGTACTACTTATTGATAATGCAGCTGCTAAGAACAATGAATCCATGAAGGCTAATCCCATACTAGTACAAGCATAGAACACTATTCCTAATGTCAAGAACAGACCTAACGTTCCTACTCCAATAGCCACTTTTCCAATTGAACGTATCTTTGCAAATGGAAATTCAATTCCAATAACAAAAAGTAATAAAATTACACCAATTTCTGCAAATACATTCAATGCTGCAATATCAGACAACAACCCAACGGTTCCTGTATTTGCATTATTTCCATTTTCTGATAAAAACGAAGTCCATAATGGAGATAATGGTCCTATTAGCATTCCTGCAAACAGATAGCCTATGATTAATGGTTGGCGAATTTTAAAAAATGCTAATGTGACTATACCTGCAAGAATCATAATTATTGCTAAATCAGTTACAAATGTATCATGAGGCATTTGTAATGGGTTAATTTTATCTACAAGATTCCATATTCCGCCAGTAAGTGAAGATTGTAAATTTCCATCAGATTCAATTTGGAGAAAATAGTTTTGCATCTCTTAATTAAGAATGAATTCCTTAAAACAATTTACAGGATAATGACTTTATTATCAATTTTTTGTATAAATGATATACTGGGATGATGATCAGAGTGACTGATTTATGAAGAAATAAGCTCTGGGGTATCTGACCAGGTTGGTAATTTCAAAAGAACCTAGATTATTAATAGTACCGTACTATACAGTACTATATGTTAGAATGTGAATACTGTGAACAGCATTTTATCGAGACTAGAAACGGATTGGCCGAAAAAACCTTCCATGAACTACTTCATGATCCTGAAACTGTCAACAAGTAATCTCGATAACTACTATTTTATTTCATATGGAACTTTTTTAATCAGTAAAATACTGTTTATCTAATATGGTAGTGAAAAAAGAAAGAACCAAAAGTACTACCAATAAGAATAAGACAAAAAAAACACCTGGTATAAAAAGAGAACCAAATACAAATCAACTGTTAAAAAAAGTGGCTGCAGTTTCTGATTCAACAAAAACATTATCAAAAGAAATAAAATCAATGACAAAAGTTTTTGCTGATAATCAAAAAATCCTGGTTTCTATGAAGAAAATGATAGATACGCTTGGGTCAACAATGGAACAAATTCAAAAACAATCAAAGCAAATAAACATAATTGAGGAAGATACACAAAGATTATTCTCAGGATTAAATGAAGTAAAAGCAAATACAGGAATAGTAACCAGATTAAATGAACAAACAAACAGTCTTCAAGAAAAGATTAAAAAAATTGAAGATTCACAAAAAACATCCCCAAATACTAAAGAAATTATCCAATCTGTAACACAAAGTGCTGATTCAATAAGAAATAATTCAAAAATGATAATGAAGATAGCTGATAGAGTGGATGATGTTAAAGAGCAAATTAAATCAGTTTCAAGTAAAACTGTTTCCTCATCTGGAATTACAAATCAAATAGATGAATTGAGAAAAAGTATACAATCCATAACTAATAGAACAGGAATTATTAGTGAAGATATGTCAAATCTAAAAAATGAAATATCAGGAATTATAAAAAATCCTGATTCTGGTTCTGTTATAGGAGATGGAATGAAGACATTCAAATCACAGATAGAAGAGAAAATCTCAAGTTTATCAAATATCATAGATAGATCAGATGAATTAGCCTCAGAATTTCATAAAAAAACAGACAAGGTATTTCAAGAATTACAAGGAATCAAAAATGTTACAAACAAAGCAGCAGATGATTCATCAAAAGAAGTTATTGCACTTTTGAAATTATCTGAATATCAATCAAACATAAGAATGCAAGCAGAGTCAAAATATGGTGAGATTAAGGATATTGAAAAAATGACTGAGCAAACAACAGATATTGTAAATTTATTTGATAAATTATCAATTGAAGCAAATGAAAAAATCCCATTACCACATGAAGTAAGACAATGGGCAGTAGGAAAGATTTTTGATTGTGCAGATAAATGGGAATTAAGATTTTCTGATGTATTTAATGTCTTAAAAAATAATTTAGGTAGTGATCTATTGAAAGAAACGATACGAATAAAACAAGTTCGAGATATTTTTGGTATTAGGGCAGTTGATGAAGTAAGAAACGAACTAAATATTTCTTAAACATCTTTTGATAAATCGTATTCATTCATTTGCTGTTTCTTTTTGTTTAATACAGCAAATATAGCAAGTAATGCTGCAATCCAAATTGAACTAAAAATTATGTTAGAAAAACTAACATACATGTAAGGAATTGCATCAGCCAAATTTTCTTGTAAAACTTCTGCTCTCTCACGAATATCTGTTATTCCAGTATGATATGCTGCACTGTCAGTTGGTACTGCAGTAATCTTTTCTGCACTAATTATCATTGTGTCTAGATCAGTTTGAATCCTTACAAAGTTTGTAGTGTCAGTTGGAAATATCCAAACTGGATTCCCGTTAGCTGGAAGATGACCTTTGATTGCGTTAAGATCTAATAAGATTGATTGAGGATCAGATGATGCCATAGTTCTATCCAACAGACCAACTGACATGTCAATTGGATATACATCAGTACTGTATCCTACAAATGACATATATCCGCCAATTACAATTATTGCAAAAATCCCACCAAGTGCTAGTTTGTAAAAATTATTTGCCATCTTTTCTTCCTTCGTTATTTTATGGTCACTAAACTTTGGTCTTTTAAATCTTGTATGTGAAAAGCTAATCAAGGCTATGTAAAAGAAACCTACTGCCTGTAAACCAATTATAGGAGCAAAAATTGGATTATTGGAAAATATTGCAATAAATATTCCTAATATGCCATATACTGCAAAAAATAGTTCTAAAAGTGTAGTTTTTGTGAATGGAAGATTATATGCCTTATCTCTCCAATCATCATCATTTTTTACTATACCATATTTTGGTGTTCTTAGAAATTCATTTTTCTTACCTATTACACCATCAAATACAGCAACTGTATTATTTACAGACATTCCAATTGAATAAACAAGAAGATATGGTAACGCCTTTGCATGTGTCTTCCAGTTTTTTTTGTACATTTTATGAATTACAAGAAGATATGCACCTGGACCCATTGCAAGATATGTTGCTAATGTTACTGCAGGTAAGAAACTTACAATGTAAAGATTCACTTCTGATGCAAGAAGTATCGGAAGTGTAATGAACTGTATAAGCATTAGTGGAAATACAATATGTCTTGTGAGTTGAATAAATGCTTGTAATTTTGCATCAAATGCAATTTTTCTTTTTAGAAGTATGCTTCCAAGTAATTTAATTGCACATTGTATTGATCCTTTAGCCCAACGAAATTGTTGTCTTTTTGCACCATTCATTTGAACAGGTAATTCTGCATCAACAACTATGTCTGGTAGGAATAAACATTTCCAACCTTTCATCTGTGCTCTATAACTTAGATCCAAATCTTCTACAAGAGTTGCAGTATGCCATCCTCCAGCATCATCAATACATTCTTTTCTCCAAATTCCTGCTGTACCATTAAAATTCATGAATAAATGTGAATTACTTTTAGCCTTTTGTTCAACTAAGAAATGAAAATCTAAATTTAAAGCCTGTGCTTGAGTAAGTGCTGAGTAGTTTTCGTTCACATGTCCCCATCTACACTGAATAAGTCCAATTTTTGAATTTGTGAAATGTGGTATTGCTTTTTTTAGATACCATTCTGGTGGTATAAAATCAGCATCAAAAATTGCAACAAAGTCACTTGTAGTTGATTTCATTGCATGCTTTAGTGCTCCTGCTTTGTAACCTTGTCTTGTTCCTCTTCTTACATGTGATATATCAAATCCTTGGCTCTGATATTTGAGAACAGTTTGATGCATCATATTTACTGTATCATCATCAGAATCATCTAAAACCATTATTCGCATTTTTTCTTTAGGATAATCCTGTGCACAGACAGCATCCACTAATCTAGTTGCAACATATTTTTCATTGTATATAGGAAGTTGTATTGTTATTGTTGGTTCGCCTATCTCAGATGTAGAATTTTCATCTTTTCTTCTACTAGATAAGAATGCTAAATAATAGAAATTACATGTATAACCAATTATGACAATTGCACAAAATAGAAAAACTTGGAATACAAACTGGGTGAATGGATTACCTTCCATGATCTAACACTTTTGAGTGGATTTGGCTATTTATATTTGAAATCAGGTACTATTTTTGTTCAAATATCTTAATTGCTTCTGGAGGACAAACTCCTTCACATGCTAAACAAAATATACAGTCTGGCTCTCCTTGCATAAGAGGTTTCTTTGCAGAGCCGGCATTTCCAGGAAATTCAGCCCATTCATAAACTCCGACTGGACATGCATCAATACATGCACCATCACCCACACAAATATCATAATCAACTGAAACAAATTCTCCCCATACACCCAACACTTTATTATCACTTCCAACACGGCCCCAAGTTTTAATTTCATGCTTGGATGGGGCTGTAAAAGATATAGAAGATTTCATCTTTGATTTGTATTCAATGTCAATTGGTCCGTCAACTGGTTCATTTCCATCACGTTTTATCTCATTCTTAATATCACCAGAAGTTGCAACTTCTACTTTCTCTTCAACAGGTTTAGGCTTTGCATCAGGTACAATTTGTGCAAGTGGAGTAAGTTCTTCTAATCTAATTAATGCTTGATCCTCGGAAATTGTTTCTGTCTTGATAAGTGATTCAACCATTTTGTCAGAAAGTATTGTATTTCTTAGTATAGTATCAATAATCATTTTTGCAAAATGATCTGCTTTCTTTCTGTAATCTGTAATCCACTGAGGATCGCCAAATTTGTCTAACGGAAAAATTTGATATATTATATCAACAACTTCGCCAGAAACAATTTCAACTGTAATACTAAGATCAACTTTTTCATAATCTTTTGAAAATTTATCTGGCATATTTTCTTCAGACCATGTATACGTTGCAAAAATTCTATCTGCATACATGTCCATTTCAAAAGTATTCTTAAGGCCATCATGAATTGATTTCATTTCAGCAGGATCGTCTAATTTTATAGGTAATCTATAAAGACCTAATTTGTAACCGTGTAAAGGATAAACTCCTCTTTTAGCAGTAGGAGATTCCATTGTATATACTCGTTCTTTTAGTAATAGTGACATATTATACAATTTAGTGGAAATTAGTTAAAAACCTTTCAAAAAGCAGGTGAAACTACCACAAGATCTATAATTTTTAAATAATGAATATTAGAGAGATCTGCGTGAAAGTAAAGAATGTAGCTATAGTAAGTAAATTTGGCTCAAAAATATCAGAGGATGCAGCAGTGGTTATTACAAAAAAACTTGTTGATAATAACTCAAAAGTAATTACTATTTCACCAGTTCAAGTTTCAGGTGCAAAACAAGTAGAATCACTAGAAGAATTATCCAAAATGAAATTAGATTTAGTCATTACACTTGGTGGAGATGGAACAACATTAAGAGCTTTTAGAAATCTACAAAATGAAACCCCCATTTTGACAATAAATGTTGGAGGTAATAGAGGAATTCTTTCTGAAATTACATTAAATGAATTTGATAAGGCATTGGAAAGTATTAATAAAAATAAAATCTGGTTAGATAAAAGAACTAGAGTAGTTGCTTCATGTAACGGTGAAGAATTTGCACCTGCATTAAATGAAATCTATGTTAATAGAAAAAATCTAACAAAGACTGCAGAGTTTGATATAAAATTCCAGAATGATACTGTAAAACAAAAAATGGATGGTGTGATAATTTCCACACCTAGTGGTTCTACTGGACACTCATTTTCAATTGGTGGTCCATTATTACATGAAAGTTTAGATGTTTTAATTATTACACCTGTTGCACCTGTGCATAGATTACCATCAATTGTGGTACCTGATGAGAAAGTTGAAATTATTTGTTCACATGATTGTAATATTGTAATGGATGCACAAATGATAAGATCAGCTAATGTTGGAGAAACAATTACAATTAAAAAATTTAAAAAACAAGCAGTATTTGTAAGATTAAGGAAAAAAGGTCTAAGACAAATGAATAAACTTGGTTTCTAGAGTTTTAGATGCAACTGCATTTTATGCAGGAATACCATTTAGATCACAAGAAGTTAATTATGTTACAACATTAGTGTATGATGAAATTAAACATATCAAAAAAAATCACGATGCATTACAAATTCTCATAAATACAAATAGATTAGTAGTAAGAGAACCAAACATGAAATTTCAGGAACGTGCTAAAATTCATGCAAAAAAAACTGGTGATATCCAAAGTTTATCTGAACAAGACATATCATGTATTGCATTATCATTAGAACTAAATGCAGAGTTAATTTCTGATGATTTTGCCGTATCAAATGTATCTAAAGATCTTGGAATTAATATAATTCCAGTTATGACTAAAGGAATTAAAATAGTCGGAAAATGGATTTTTTATTGTCCAGCATGCAAAAAAGATTTTTCAAATGAAAAAATTTGTTCCTTTTGTGGAAACATATTACGAAAAAAACTGATTAAAACAAAATCTTAATACAGTTTTTTTAATCATGCAATGTTTTTTGATTAGATAATTTCTTATGTTTACTTTTTTTCTCTAACATTTTTTTAATTTTTTTTGCACGTATTTCTCCCAAACCTGGAATTTTTGCTAAATCCTTTGACGTTGAGTTAAGTGCAATGATTGGGGAACCAAATTTTTCAAGTATTCGCATAGCAGATTTTTCTCCTATGCCAGGAAGACTACATAACACAGATAATTGTTGTTTATGTAGATCATTAGATTTTTTTATTTTTTTAAGAAATGGTCCTTTGATTGATTCTTTTTTAGAACATAATGACACAAGTAATTTTGCAGTATGAATTGCACTTGATGTAGGAATAATTGGGATCTTAAAATCAATGGCAATTGTTGATAGTGCACCATAAAAAATAAGTGGGTTTTCTGTAATTGAATCAATTTCATCTACATTACCCTCCATCAAAAGTATTGGAAATTGAAAATGTTCTTTTAATCTGTTACATTGATCAAATAATCTACCATCAAATATTGATGACAGTAAATCTTGAATACTTTTACGTTCAACAATAGTTTCAGGTCCAACAATATAATCACCGACCATTAGAGTTTTGATTTCAGTTTTTATACCAATGGCATCAAGAAGTTTTGGTATGCCACTTTTTTTCTCTCTTTCATCGACAATGATACGAAGATCACTTACTTTCATATAGAAAATAAAATGAATTTGTTAATATCTTATTTGGAATTATAGTTATTTTTGTGGATTATTAGAATCTGATGAGGCTGGATTTTTGAGCATTTCTTGAATTTTTTTCTCTTGTTCTTGAAGATTAGCCTTTAATCGTTCTTCCTGTTTTGATAAAACAGTGATTTGTGTTTTTGCCAATTCTTTTTTCTCTTCTAATTCTTCAATTAGATTTTTCTTAGTTGATTTAATTAAAATGGAGCCAGCATGTTTGAAAACTTGATCATCATCACCTGCTTTTTTTAATTCTTCCAAGGCTTTTTCAGCTTCATTAGAATCCATATCAACCTGTTGTTTTTGACCCATAATTGACTGAAGATTTTGTTGTGTTTGTTGTAATTTTCCAATTTGCTCTTGCAACCATGGTGGCATTTGTTGACCTGCAGACATGATGATTTTTTGTTGCTTGTTTTATTATATGTTTACAGAGTTTATGGAATCAACTGATGCTTGTATAAGTCGTAAAGTTGAATTTAGATTTGCCCGTAACTGTGGAATTTGCTTAGATTCAATTTCAATGAGTATTTTTTTATTATATGACATTTTTGTTTTTGTTGGATTTTCAGGATAAAATCTATTATCAGTTGCAATTGAATCAAATATTGCTTTAGTTTTCTCTTTTGCAGTAATTTCTATTTTGGCATTAAATTTTAACGTCATAAGCTGTTCCAGCTATTTTAAAACCACATTTTTTACATGACCAAATTCCAACTGCATCTCTATTAAAAGAGGCACCACAACTAGGACATTTTCTTTTTGCCTTTAGAAGTTTATGAACTTGAGTGTACTGTTTTCTAATTTTTATTCCGTATCTAGCACCTAATCCTTTCATAGATGATTGTTTTTTTGCCATTTCTAGTTACTACCTTTAGTTGCTTCTTTTATAATTTCTCGTATTTTTGATCCAACTTGTATGGATATTTCAGCACATTTTATTAGTTGATCATGAGTAAATCCTTCTGGTCCACCTTTCTGTAATGCAACTACATTACCATCAGAGTTTGTTGTAATTGTGATTCTAGCATCAAGGCAAGACCATTCATCCATATTTGGATCAACCAAAATATAATCCCCTATTCTGGCCATAGTTACAGAAACTGGTAATGTGCTTATAGGTGGGTCAGTAGTTTCACCCTCAATTTTTACAGGTTTATCATCTTGCATTTCATATTTAGGAAGTTTACATGAATTTAGTGCTGCAGTAGTAGCATAGGAACAAACATCAAATAGATTACCATCATGATCAGTTACAGCGTTATCACAAAATATTCCTATTACTGATTTATCCTTTTCAAGAACTAATTGTTTCATATCAAGCATTTTACTTTCTCTAATTCCTCTATCAGTAACTCTTGCCAATTCTACAACATCTGGAGTAGGTGGACCAGTTTCAGCTGTAGGATGTGCAATTGGTAAAATTTCAGCAGTACAAATTAGCATACCTTGATCACCGGTATCTGGAAATGGTCTTTCTGGTTGAACTTTAACACCTGCTACAACTTCAGTGTCACCTAATCGTGCTCTAGCTGAACCTTCTGCTTTTGGTATAACTCCAACATCAATAGAAAGTTCTCTTGTTTGTTCTAATGAACGACCATCTAATCGTTTTCCATCAGCAAGTAATTCAAGAATATGTGCTTTTTTTAATGAATCAATAATAACTGAACTAGCCATTTTTACCATCTCCAGTTGAAAAATATTTTTCCTGTAAGGCTTTTTTCTGAATTTCATAGACTTGCTTACATCCATCTATACCAATTTCAAGACATTCTTTGTATTCCTCAGGAGTAAGTACTCCATCTAATTGTAATAAAGTGATTTTTTCAAGGTTTGGCATATATCCAATCGGTAAATCAGCTTGACCAGCTTGATCCTCTTCATTATTCACATCTAAAATTACTGTATCAGCTGCTTTACCAGCAGCACAGCCAGCAACTAAATCACGCATTGGTATTCCAGCATCAGCTAAAGCTACTGATGCACCTGTAAGTGCAGCACAACGAGTACCTCCATCAGCTTGTAATACTTCCATGTAAACATCTACTGCAGTTCTAGGAAAACCTTTTAAAATTACAGCTGGTTGAAGTGCTTCTTTTATTACTTTACTAATTTCAATTTCTCTTCTTGATGGTGCAGGATTTTTTCTTTCACCAACAGAAAATGGTGCCATATGATACCTACATCGTAATATTCCAGTACTTGTGTCTGACATATGTTTTGGATGAACATCACGTGGTCCATATACACCTACTAAAATTTTATTATCGCCAAATTCGATATAAGCTGAACCATTAGCATTTTTTAGAACTCCAGCTTTTATGGTAACTTTTCTGGTCTCGTTTACTTTTCTACCATCAGAACGAATTCCATTTTCGTCTAATAAAACAATATTTGTATCTCTTCCACCCATTTTTATTCACTTTTTGATTCTAACATTTCATTTATTTTATCAGTTAAATTTGCAACATGTGCTTGTTCTTCAATTAATTCTATTGCATTTATTGCCTTTATTAATCCATTTGAATGATCAGCCGTAATAACTAGCAAACCATTCTGTCCAATTGTTACGTTAGTATTAGTTGCATTTTCAATCATTTGGATCATAGAACCACGCTTACCAATTAATCTAGGAACTTTACTTGGTGAAATACGTATTAATTCTCCAGAATCAATTTTTCCTAATTCACGACCTGAAATTGTCAATAATGGATCACGTGTTCTGTCAGAATTTACAATTCTTGCTGCAATAAGATCACCAGTATCAAGTTTTGATGTAAGATCATCAGAATGTGATGAAAAATCTCTACCAAAAACATCACTTGCAGGCAACATGCCATCATAACACGAATTTATGTTTACTAACCAAGACATAGCAGAATGTGAAACAACTTTTCCAATTACCATGTCATCGTCTTTTGGAATATAACCACCAGTTAATGGTATAACACGTACACCGTCATCACGAATATCAGATAATCCAATTACAGTAGAAATAATCTTATTTCCTTCCATGAATGTATTTTGTTCAGATCTATAATTTCCAGAAGTTATTACCTCACCTGGAATTACATGACGGCCTCTTTCATTACTCATTGTACTACCTCAACAAATGCAGTACCTTTAGTAATTGCACCTAATCTATCAATCACGTTTGGTCTTGCGGCAGCTGGTATTTCTAGTATTGCTTTTAATGAGCCGTTTGGTTGCCAATCTTCTTTCTTTAAACTTCCAGTAGATTTTAACACAGTATACGATTGTGCAACAAACTGTGCTGGAATAGAAATCTCTAAAACTAAATTTTCAGATTTAAGAGGAATTATAGAACGTAATTTTTCTACAATTTCATTTACTTGAGAATCAGAATTTTTAAAAGGATCAATTGAAACTCGAGCATCAATCATAGCTTGTTCTATTCGTAATGGTGGATGTGGTAAATGTGTTTTAGGATCAACATATGTTTTTGAAATAAATGTTACAATTTGTTTCTTCTTTTCAGATGTCATTTTTTTTCTTTGTTCAGTTGTAAGATTAAGTTCACCTTTTTGCATTATTATTTTTGCAATTTCTGTTGGATCATCAGTTTTGAAAGCTTTAAGCAATTTTTCAGATGATGCTCTCAGAGCTTTATTTGAATCAGTGTAAATTTCATCTGATACCAAAATCTTTGAAATTTCAGATATTTTTCCAAGTTTATACTCAAATGCTGGATCAGGTTTAACTAATAATTCAAATTTTTCATTAGAATATGTGTATCTAACAATAGAAAATTTGTCAACCATAGCTGTTAGAGACATTTAATGTATTTAATTCTGATGAAAATCTAGTTAGCTATTTATTTGGACTTATCAGTTTTTGATTTAGATTTGTCATTACAGATTATTAATCAAGGTGAACAAAAGATCTCTGTTAAATTACAAGGATTACCATTACAGTATGCTAATGCCTTAAGGAGAATTTGTCTGAATGGAATTCCAATTTTTGCAGTTGATACTGTTGATATATTAGAAAATTCCTCTATTTTGGCTGATGAGGGAATTTCGCATAGATTAGGTTTAATCCCATTAAAAACAGAACTATCTTCAATTCAAACAAATAATGAAACAGATAAAATTGTATTAAGTTTAGATTCTGGTGTAGCAACAGAAAGCAGAACAGTATTTTCAAGTGAATTGAAATCACAAGATGATGTAATTAAACCAGTTTCAGACAATATACCAATTGTTACACTTGCACCAAATCAAAGAATAAAATTTGAAGCACATGCAAGATTAGGTAGAGGTACAGAACATGCAAAATGGAATTCATCAAACATTGCAACACTACTTGAGACCACTAAAGATGACGAGCACATACTAACTGTAGAAACAACAGGTGCACTAGAACCAAAAAATATTATTATTGCAGGTGTAAATGAACTATCATCTCGACTAGATAGTTTTAAACAAATAATCTCTGACTTGAAATAGCGGACATACACATTATATTTGGGTTGTTAAGTGATTTCATTTATGGTAAACCAAGTTGTTATTCAAATAGCAAAAGATCTAAAAAATGCTTCAAAAAAGAATGATGCACCTATTTGGTTAAAACTTTCAAAATCTGCTTTAAAATCAAATTCCAGTCAAAAAACCATAAATCTTAAAAAAATTCATGATAATTCAGATGATGGTACTGCAGTTGTTATCGCAGGTAAAGTGCTAGGAACTGGCACAATTGCCCATAAAATTATTCTATCCTCATTTTCAATATCAAATTCTGCTGCTAAAAAAATTAAAGAATCAGGTGGAGAAGTTATAAAATTTTCTGAAATGATTGAAAGATTCCCAACTGGAAAAGGTGTTAAGATAATTGGCTAAACAACAAGCACAGGTAATTGACAATAGTAAACCTACAGTAGTAGATGGCACTAATCTTATTGCAGGAAGACTTTGTTCTAATGTTGCAAAACTTTTACGAAATGGAAATAGAGTATTTATTATAAATTGTGAAAAAATAATGATGAGTGGTAAAAGACCAAGTATAGTTAGAGAATACGAAGACTTTCTAAAAATTCATAGTATAATTCATCCAAGACATGGTCCATTTCATCCAAGAAGACCAGATACAATAATCAAGAGAATGGTTAGAGGTATGTTACCAAAAGAAAAGCCATCTAAAAAAACAGATCTAGCAAGACTTAGAACGTATATTGGAGTTCCAAAAGAAGTAAAAGGTTTAGAAAAAATTCAATTTGAAAAATCAAAAATTACAAAAGCACGATCAAACTATACTAGTATGGCAGAATTAAGTCGATATATAGGTGGAACCGAATTTTGATTCCAAAAACAGAAATTTATTTTGCCTCAAGAAAAACTGCCAGTGCACATGTTTACATAACTAAAGGAGTTGGAAAAATAAGAGTAAATAACATACCAGTAGAAATGATGGAACCAGAAGCAGCAAGAGAAGTAATTTTGATGCCGTTAGAAATTATAGGTGAAGAACTTAGAGACAAAGTGAATATATCAGTTAGAGTAAAAGGTGGAGGATTCATGGGTCAATCATATGCAGTAGCCACCGCAATATCTAGAGCATTAATAGGTTTAACAAAAACAAAAAAGGAACCAAAAGATCATCCATTCAATAAATCAAAACGTGAAGATCTTAAGAAAAGAATTGGAGAATTTGATCAATATCTAATTAGTGGGGATGCAAGGAGAAAAGAACCAAAGAAATTTGGTGGCCCAGGTGCTAGAAGAAGAAAACAAAAATCCTATAGATAAAAAATATTTTCTGTTATTAGATTATTGATGGTATAGTTCTATTTTTTTCAAATGATTCTATAATATTTTCAGAGTCTAAAGTGAGATCAATATCATCTAATCCATCAAGTAATCTACGTTTTTTATCCTGTTTAATCTCAAAATTCTCTTTTGTATTATTTACAATAATTTCTTGATTTTGTAAATCTACTACCAAGTTGCCTTCATATGTGAAAAGAGATTCTACAAAATCCTTAGGCATTTTTATTGCAAGAATCCCATTTTTGAAACAATTACTATAGAAAATATCCGCAAAAGAAGTTCCAATAATTACAGAAAAACCATAATCTTTTAGAGCCCAAACTGCATGTTCACGGGATGAACCACACCCAAAATTTTCATTTGTAACAAGAATCTTTGAACCATTGAATTTTTCATTATTTAATATGAAATCTTTTTTTAATGTTCCATCATCTTCAAATCTCCAATTATAAAAAAGATATTTTCCAAATCCAGTTTTTTGGACCAATTTTAAAAATTGTTTTGGAACAATTTGATCAGTATCAACATTAATTTTATCAAATGGTGTAATAATGCCTGTAACTTTTGTAAATTTTTCCAATTATTTTAGCACCATTCCCTAACATCAACAAAATGACCTGCAATTGCTGCAGATGCAGCCATAACTGGACTAACTAAATGAGTTCTACCACCAACACCCTGTCGCCCTTCAAAATTTCTGTTGGAAGTACTAGCACATCGTTCACCTGGTTTTAAAATATCAGGATTCATTCCCAAACACATACTACAACCAGATTCTCTCCATTCAAAATTAGCATCAATGAAAATTTTGTCAATGCCAAGTTTTTCTGCTTCGTGTTTGACCATTTGTGAACCTGGGACAACCATAGCACGTACATTTGGAGAAACTTTTTTGCCTTTAACAATCTCTGCTGCATCAATGAGATCTTCAATTCTTGAATTTGTACATGAGCCTATGAAGACTCTATCTAATTGAATTTCAGTAATTGGTGTTCCAGGTTTTAAATCCATGTAAGCAAGTGCCTTTTCTGCACTTTTAATTTGATTAGAAACACCATTACCAAATTCTTCTGGAAATGGAATAGTTTGAGTTACATCACATACCATTGATGGATTTGTACCCCAACTTACTTGTGGAGCAATCTGATCAACATTAATTGTAAAACTCTTATCAAATTGTGTATTTGAATCAGTATGCAAATTTTCATTCCAATCATCAACCAATTCATCATAGTTTTTTGGAGTAAACTCACGATTTTTTAAATAATCAAATGTCTTTTCGTCTGGTGCAATTAAACCTGCTCTAGAACCTGCTTCGATTGACATATTACAAATTGTCATTCGTTGTTCCATAGAAAGATCAAATATTGCTTCACCGCGATATTCTAACACGTGTCCTGCACCTCCATCGGTGCCTATTTGTCGAATTATACTAAGAATGATATCTTTGGAAGTAATTGCAAATGAATTTTTTCTTTTACCATTTACCATTATTTCAAATGACTTTGGTTTCTCTAACCACAAAGTTTGTGTTGCCAAAACATGCTCTACTTCACTTGTTCCAATACCAAATGCAAATGCACCAAATGCACCTTGTGTGGAAGTATGACTGTCTCCACATACTATTGTTGTTCCAGGTAAAGTTATCCCAAGCTGAGGACCTATAACGTGCACGATTCCCTGATTTTTACTATTTTTACCAAATAATTTAATCCCAAAATCTTTGCAGTTTGTTTCTAATGTTTGAATTTGAATAGAAGATGTTTCATCTAATATTGGCAATGATCTATCGGTAGTTGGAATATTATGATCTACTGTTGCAATAGTTAGATCAGGTCTTCTAACACTTCTTTTGTCTATACGTAATCCATTAAATGCTTGTGGAGAGGTTACTTCATGAATAAGATGTCTATCAATGTAAATTAATGATGGTTCATTTTCCTTTTCCTTAACAACGTGTGATTTCCAGATTTTTTCAAATAATGTTTCAGACATTCTAAATAATCACTTTTTATATTTGAACAAACCACCTGCAGAAATTATTTTTGCAATTATTTCTGAGAACGGTTTCATTGAATATGTCTCATTTTTTGAAATATTTTTTATTTCATTTCTTTCCATGTTTATTTCTAGTTCATCATTATTTGAAATTGTTTGGTATGTTTTTTCATCTATCTCAATTGGTAAAAGGAATGCCCCATCTACTGAATTTCGATAAAAAATTCTTGCAAACGATACTGCCAATACTGCTTTAATTCCACATGTAGAAAGTGCTATTGGTGCATGTTCTCTAGATGAACCACAACCAAAATTTTTTCCCGCAACAATAAAATCACCGTCATTAACCTTTGAATGGAAATCAGGATCTATTCCTTCCATAGCATGTTTAGCTAATTCGTTATAATCATGAATTTTGAGATAGGTACCTGGGATGATTACATCTGTGTCAATGTTATCACGCTCATATTTTATTACACTACCTTTCAATTCAAATCCCTCGGATCAGTAATTTTACCTGTTACAGCAGATGCAGCTGCAACTAATGGTGACGCAAGATAAGTCTGAGAATCAATATGACCCATACGACCAGGAAAATTTCTATTTGTTGTACTAATACAAATTTCATCTTTTGCAAGAACTCCCATATGTGCACCACAACATGCACCACACGTTGGTGGTCCAATCATTGCACCTGCATCTATGAATATTTGCAGTAATCCATCCTGCATTGCTTTTTTGTATATGGATATTGCCGCCGGTAATACTTCAGTTCTAATTTTAACTTGTTTACCTTTGAGAATTTTTGCAGCCGCCAAAAGGTCTTCATATTTTGCACCAGTACAAGAACCAATGTAGGCTTTATCTAACTCAATTGATGAGACATCTCTAACAGGAGTAATATTTTCTGGAGAAAATGGTTTTGCTACAATTGGTTCAATTTCAGATGCTTCATACTCAAAAATTTTTGTATATTCCGCATCTTCGTCTGATTTTATTTGGTTTATGTTAGTTGCACCACGTTGTTGCAAATAGTTTAAAGTTTTTTCATCTGCCTCAATTATTCCATTCTTAGCACCAGCCTCTGTTGTCATATTTGTTAATGTCAATCTACTCTCAACTGACATTTCATCAATTCCGCTACCACCAAACTGCATTGTATTATATGCACCACCATCAGTACCAATATCACCAATAATCTTCAAGATGAAATCCTTAGCCATCACATGTTCTGGTAATTTACCATTTAGTTTGAAATAGAAAGTTTCAGGAACCTTAAACCAAATTTCTCCATTAAGTAATACATATGCAACATCTGTGTGACCTAGACCACATGCAAATGCACCAAGTGCACCAGTAGTATTTGTATGAGAATCACCTCCCACATACACTTCGCCAGGTGAAACTAACGCTTCTTCATGTGATAATGTATGACATATTCCATATTGCCCCATTCCATATTTGAAATGTTTCTTAATTCCGTACTTTTTTGTAAATTCAGATAATTTTACTATGTTTTCAGCAGAAATCTTTTCTGCTGTAGGAACAAAATGATCTTCAGCAACCCAAACTTTTGATGCATCATGTAATTGTGATGTATCAATTCCTTGATTATTCAATTTATCAAATACCTTGATTACACCTGGACCTGAAACATCATGTATCATTACCTTGTCAACTTTTGCAAATACTACATCATCAGGCGATACAGTGTTCTTACCAGAAGCACGTGCAAGTATTTTTTCAGTTATATTCATGAACGACAATGCCAATTCTTGAGATTAAAAGCTTTTCAAAACAATAATTAGAGAATAGTTAGTAATTACGTTGTGGCATTAACAGTTATTCCTCTAAAATCAAAGCGACAAGAAGGTAGTTTTGATTTATTTGATGAAATGTCTAAAATTTTTTCTAACAACAAAATGTTGTTAGAAAATGGTGATGTAATTATAATTTCAAGCAAATATGTTGCTAATTCACAAGGTAGAATATTAGATACAAATTCTATATTTGCGTCAAAAGCGGCTGAAAATATATCCAAAAAATTTAAGATTAAACCAAAATTTGCAGAAGTTATACTAAGAGAGTCAGACAAAATATTTGGCGGTGTGTCAGGATTTGTGATAACATCATCTGATAATATTCTTGCACCAAATTCTGGAATAGATAAATCAAATTCTGATGGTACCAAATTAATTTTATATCCAGAAAATCCATATCAAGTAGCTGAAAATCTAAAAAGAAGAATTTTTGTAAAACATTCAGTTAATGTTGGAATAATAATTGTAGATAGCAGATTAATGCCAGCTAGAGTTGGAACAATTGGTGTTGCAATTGCTTGTTCAGGATTAGAGCCTGTCAAAGATTTACGCGGAGAAATAGATCTTGATGGCAATCCATTAAAAGTAACATTTCAAGCTACTGCAGATAATTTGGCATCAATAGCTAATCATAAAATGGGTGAAGGCTCAGAATCTCAACCAATTGCAATAGTAAGAGATTCCAAATGTAAACTGACAAGTAGAAAAATATTACATGATGAAATGGCAATTTCATATGAACAATGTGTCTATGTTAGAGGCTTTGCAAATAAACTAGATTAATTATTTTAAATACAGGGTTTTTGAAGTGAATTAAAATGCAATACATGACAAAATATCCAAAGACCATAGAATTAATGGATGGAGCAAAAGAAAAAATCTTTGTTGATAAAAAAACTGGTGTGGAAGAACTCCATGTTGTTGTAAAAGAAAGTGTAGAAAAAATTCAAAATATTCTTTTTAATGAGGGTGCAACAAAAGTCAAATTTGAACATAAGCAACCATTTCAAATTGGTAACGGATTTTCACTAAAATTAAAAAAACCATGGGAAATGCATATCAGACTTTTTGATATTAAGAAAGGAATGGTTTCAATTCAAGCAGAGGTAGAAATTTCAAGGGACTATCTCCAACATCTCTTCAGTCAACGTACACCTGTAGTTTATGAAATTGAGACTCTAATGAAAAAATACAATATTGAATATCAAGTATGGAATAACAGAATTAGCAAATACATTCATAAAATTTTTGAAAACTATAAGATAAAAATTTCCACACCTGATATTCCGGTTTTTGCTTGGAAACCAATGTTATTTATGATCAGTACAGTAGGTCTCATGTATCTGTGGAAATATTTACACACACTTTGAAACTTTAATTATAATTCATAGTTCTTGGTAATATTGTCAAACGAATCACAAACCATAACTATAGAACATTATGGAGTATCTCCATGGGAAATTAGTGTAATTACGAGTCTTCTACAAAAAAAATTTTATACAAATGATGAAGAAATTGAAAGAGATTATGATAGTAAATATGTAAGTATGATTAACATGCCAATTCCTTACTCATTTAATGGAGAATTTTTTAAATGGTTTGAATATAGAGAATGGGAAAAAGTAAAAGGAATTTTTAAAGAAATGAAAAGGAGACGAGGTGATGGTAAAGCAATTCAAATTAATCTTAGTTTTGCTGGGGAACCATTAATTAGATTCATGGTAAATGCTGACAAGGGTCAGTGGTTTAGAACATCAGTAGAAAAAATTGATTTTGTATTAGAATTATTGCAATATCATTTAGATCCAAAGAAGCTTCCTGAAAATGTTACAGAAGTAGTTTATAATTTTGATATAGATGCAGTTAGATGGAAAATAAATACTGTAATATCAAATGAAAAAAAATTTGTAAATTCAGGAGATAGTTGGAAAATAATCACTTGATGTCTTTTTCTAAAGGTTCGACCATTTCATGTAAGGTGTTATATTTTGTTTCAATAAATTTAATAGATTCCTCAAGTTTTTTGGATTTTCCATATTTGTAACGAATTAATTCACGATGATGCCAAAAGTTTTTCCCATCATCCACTGTAATTGTAGTAAAATAATCTGTTCCTTTTATTGTATCTGGTAATTTCATGTAATAAGGAAATAGAAATTCAACAACAAACCATTCATCTCCATCAGGATAATCAGACCCAGTTTCAATATCAAAAAATATGTGCAACAAATTAGATTTCATTAATCCATCGTCAGTTATTGAAGGATGATTTACATTTGATTTTTTAAAATCTAATTTCATTAATTCTGTTTCAAAAAAGCCTTTGATGATTGACTTTCGAAATATTTTATTTGCTTCTACTATGTTCAATTGTAATGTAATTTTATAGAGACTGTCTAATAATCATTATTCATTTTGTTTAGACGTTTAATGAGTCCAGAATCTTATCAATATTTGTAATAGATTTGTTATTATGAGAAATTTTTTGCTTTGCAGAAGGATTTTCTATATAATTTGGAATTTTATCAACTATTCTTCTAGTAAATGGTGTAATTAATTCATTCTTATAGAAAATTCCAATTGGTATTTTTGCATCCCATTCCAAAGATTTTTCCATGGCTTGAGAACGTTTTGAATTTAATTCATTTTCATCACTATAATGTACAACAGGATCATAATCGGTATCTTCTAACTTGTATATACGTGGCATTGGTTTTTTTGTTTCTTCATTGATTCTATCTTCACCACTAAACCAATCTCGTGTATTGATATCATTATAAGTTGGACATGGTTGTAAAACATCAAGAAATGCAAGTCCTTTATGTTTAACTGCGGCTATAATTAGATCCTTCAAATGTCTTACATCATAAGAATATCCTCTTGCAACAAATGTAAATCCACTTGATATCGCAAGTGCAATAGGATTAACATTATAATTTGAGTTAGGTGTATGCAGAGATTTTGTTTTTTCTCCTAGCTTGAGTGTAGGTGATGCTTGACCCTTTGTTAAACCATAAACAGCATTATCAAATATGATATATGTCATATCAACATTTCTTCTTCCTGCAGCAACAAAATGTCCTGCACCTATTCCTAATCCATCTCCATCTCCACCTACCGCAATAACTTCCAATTCTGGATTTGAAATTTTTGCTCCTTGAGCAAATGTCAAGACACGACCATGTAATGTATGAACACCAAATACATTAATGAAGTGTGAAGTTTTTCCAGAACAACCAATTCCAGAAAAAATTGATGATTTATGACGAGGAATTTGCATTTCTGCTAATGCCATTTGAACCGCATTGACTATTCCAAAATCACCACATCCTGGACACCAATCATTATGAACATCAGTTTTGAAATCCCCTAGTTTAAGCGCCATATGTTAGAATCTCCTTCTTTTCTGCATTTTTATTAATAATTTTCTTAAGTGAATCATAAACTTCGTTACATGTCATTGCTCTTCCAGTGTATTTGAGTATGTAATGATCTGGTTCCTTGAGTAAATTCTGTCTTATTAGAGAACCTAACTGAGCCATTTGATTTGATTCTATATCAATCAGAATTTTACAATGTTTTAACAATGGTTCTATTGCTTTTTTTGGAAATGGATGTAAAAGTTTGAGTTGAATGAATCCAATATCAATCCCTTCATTTTTGAGCATTTCAATAGCGTCTAATATTGGTCCTTTTGTAGAACCCCACGAAACTATGCAAACTTCCCCAGTAGAGTGTGAGATTATTTGCTCATCTTTAGGTATGTTTTCAAGGATTTGATCAAATCTCTGTAATCTTTTATCCATCATTTCTACTCTATTTACTGGATCCTCTGATATGTGACCCTGTGTATCACTTTCATCACCAGTATTCCAAAATATTCCATTTTCTAATCCAATTTTAGATCTAGGTGATATTCCATCATCTGTATGTGCAAATCTATGATAATCAGGTTCTTCGATTTTTTCAAGTAATTTACCTCTATTGATTTTTATTTTATCTGGCTCAAATTTTTTACAGGTTGTAACACTACTGGCAATAAATTTATCCATCATATGGATAACTGGAATTTGAAAAACATCAGCATAATTAAAGCAATTAGCTGTATCATAGAAACTTTCTTCAGCATCTCCAGATGCATAAACAATTCTAGGAAATTCACCATGACCTGCATTAATTGCAAATAGTAAATCATCTTGTCCATGTCTTGTTGGTAATCCTGTTGAAGGACCACTTCTTTGATATAATGTGATTACAAGTGGCACTTCGTTAATGGCAGTCCAGCCAAGACATTCAGCCATTAATGAAAATCCTGGTCCTGATGTACATGTAGATGAACGTGTACCAGTTAAAGATGAACCTATGGACATTCCAATTGCAGATATTTCATCTTCTGTTTGAACAACCAAAGTGGATCCTGGTCTGTCTTCATTAATTTCTAAAATTTCATTCCGCTCTAAAAATTCACTTTCATCAGATGCAGGTGTTATTGGATAATATGATTGAAACCTACAACCAGCAACCATTTTACCTAAAGATGTACCATAATGACCTTGAATTAAAATGGTATTTGGCTTTACTTGTTTAGTTTCAAATGAGAAATTGACATCTGTAAATTTTGCTGCTGCATAGTTATATGCAAAAGTTCCAGCCTTGACATTTAGTTCTGCAACTGCTTTTTTTCCTGAAAAAATTGATTCTATTGCATTATGCATAATATCTGTTGGAGATTTTAACATACCAAGAGAAAATGAAACACCTAAAACATTGAACATACGCACCATACCTTTGAGTCTAGGATTATTCATTTGATCAGAAAGATCAGATAAAATACCTCTAAATGAAACAGGAAATACTTTAACTCCATTTTCTGAGGCTATTTCGAGCATATCTTTTACAGAATCCTCTTTATTTTTAGATTCAAAAAACTTCAATAATCTTTTTCTAAAATCATTTTCTAATGTATAAACATCTGTAGCCTTAGATTTTTCAATATCAGAATCATAAATTATTACTCCACCACTCAAAACATCATCAGCATGTCTGAATATTGTCTCAGCATCAAATGCAACCAAAATATTTGTGCCTTTAATACTAGAATGAATTTCTCTCTCAGAAATTCTTACTGCAAAATAACTATGCTCTCCTTTTATGTTTGAGTAATATTCACGTTTTCCAAATATATGATATCCCATTTTTGAAAACACCTGAGAAAAAATATTTGCGGCAGATTCTACCCCACTTCCTTGTGGTCCACCTATCATCCATGTTAATTCACTGTTCATAATTTTTAGCCTCCAGTAGCCGCATCAAATAAAACACATTCACATTCATCACGTTCTCCACAATATGGACAAACACACGTACATTTTTCAAGAAGATTCTTGCAATCATCACATTTCAAAAACTCATCTTCATCAATTTGTTCAGAAGGCATAAAACTTCTATAATGAAATATTATAAATGGTTTGACCATAATTAAATTCTTAAAATGAAAAGAAAATTTAAGGTATTACTAACTAGGCGATTACATGACTTTGCTTTAGATAAATTAAGGAAAAAATATGAAATAACAGTACATTCTGGAAAAATTCCAATGCCTAAAAATAGATTATTAGATTTAATTAAAGATAAAGATGGTTTAATTTGCTTTCCATACGATTCTATAGATAAACAAATTATTAATTCAGCAAAAAAACTAAAAATAATTAGTACGTATAGTGTTGGATTTGATCATATCGATATAAAATATGCAAAAAAGAAAAAAATCAAAATAGGTTATACACCTGATGTATTAACAAATGCAACTGCTGAATTAACAATAAGTTTGATGCTTGATCTTTTGAGGCGAATAACTGAAGGTGACAGATTAATAAGAAAAAATAATTGGACTGAGATTTTTGGTGCATATGACTATGTAGGTAGAGATGTTTCAGGCAAAACAATAGGTATACTAGGAATGGGTAGAATTGGAAAATCAGTTGCTATGAAGGCTCTTGGTTTGGGCATGAATGTGATATATCATAATAGAAAACCTATGTCTAAAAAAATGGAAATTTCCTTAAAATCTAAATATGTTTCACTAAATAATCTGTTTAAGAAAAGTGATGTGTTAACAATACATATTCCATATTCAAAAGAAACTCATCACCTAGTTGATTCAAGTCTTCTTTCTAAAATGAAAAAAACATCATTTCTAATTAATACATCAAGAGGAAAAATTGTAAATGAAAATGATTTGATAATGTATCTTGAACAAAACAAAATTCAAGGTGCAGGATTAGATGTTTTTGAAAAAGAACCAATAAATAAAAAAAATAAATTAACAAAACTTGAAAATACTGTTCTTGCACCACACATTGGAAGCTCAACTGATGAAACACGATATGAAATGACTGAAATTACTGTCAAAAATTTAATTCTGGGATTAAATGATAAAAAATTAGTTTATTCAGTGTAAACTAATCCAACTGAATTAATTCATCAGAATCAATTCTTACACAATCAGTGCCTACAGATTTTAATTTTTCAAACTGAAGTTTGCCTTTAGGAATTTTTCCTTTGGATTGTAACTCTATAATTTTTTCTGAAATAATATTTTTATGTTTATTGCAAGTTATTCCTACCATAAATGAATCATTTTCATGTATAATTTCAATTACAAATTCTGGAGGATTAACACAATCTTTTCCACTATGTTTGACTGAGCATCTATCAGGTAACATAAATTTGATTTTTTGTAGTAATATTAAATTTCATCTATAGTTTTTTCAAAATTCCATAATGGATCTACGCCTATATCTGATTTATTTTTAAATTTAGTTAGAATTCCTTTTTCTTGTAATTTTTTTACTACATATGCAGAATATGCAGGAGCCCCAGTTGCACCTGGAGAATTATAATTTATAATATGAAATGAGTTTGAACCTTCACGTGCTAATACATCAGTAACAAATTCTCCATCAGGTGAAATAACAGGAGTTCGTATTCCTGCAGTACCACGCTTAGTGAAATAATCTGTTTCTAATGAAGGAATGAAATTTTTTACTCGTTTAACCATAGCATCTTTTGAAATAGAACTTTGAAATTCATGTGAAATCAATGATAAAAAATCTGAATTTAGAAATAATTTTTTGGCACTACCAGTAACAATTTCGGCTAATTTTGAAAGTGTTGTAGGTATATCTGTTACAAAACCATCATATGTTTCTGGAGTTGGAACTGGTACTGCATTTGGTCCAATTTCAGTAGTTCCATCTGCTCTTTTTATCCAATGTGGGTCCAAAAATGGAAACTCTGGGTGTTTTGCTACGCAGTAAATATTTGTATTAACAATATTAGCATGTTTTGATTCTGCTATCCAATATTCACCACGAAAATGTAAATCAGAAAAAGATTTCAATAATCCAAATTGCTTTGCAATATCAAGGGAATTCCCTCCTGCACAATTAATAATAAAATTACATTCAAGTTCAGAATTATCCATAAAAATTATTTTATTACTATCAATTTTTTTTTCTATTGTTTTAACATTATTTTGAAAAAGAAAACTTACTCCAGAATTTTCTGAAATGTCTTTTAAATTATTTGTAAGCACATTATAATTCGTTGATACATCTCTGCTACAAAAAAGACCTGAATTACATTCAAGATTTTTTTCTTTTTGTTTTAATTGTTTGGAATCAAGAATTGATAGATGATTTTCAGAAACACCATTTTTAATTCCCCATTCAAAGTATTTTTCAAGAGTTTTATGTTGTTTTTCATTTAATGCTATTTCAATTGTTCCGACTTGCTTCCATATGTTATCAATTGATGAATTTCCTTTTTTTGCAAGTTTTTTCCACATATCATATGATATGTTAGCGGTTTTTGCAAAGATTTTCTTTTTTTCTGGATCAAGATAAAATGGTGTATGAACTACCCCTGTGTTTCTACCAGATGTATGTTGTGCAACACTTGATTCTTTTTCGATAACACACACACTGTAATCAAACATACTTGAAATCCAATATGAAATTGATGTACCAAGAATTCCACCACCAATAATTGCAATATCAAATTTTTTCATATTTAATTAAATATTTTCTTGAATTTTAAATTAAAGAATGGCGCCGGGAGAGAGATTTGAACTCTCGATCCCTTGCGAGAACGCGCTTTATGGTTATTGTAATTTCCAGGCGCGCGCCCTACCAGGCTAGGCGACCCCGGCTTTAGCTTTCGCCAAATTATAACTAAAATATCATTATAAAAATGCATTATAATGTATCATTTCAAAATATGTATCGTAACAATTTTCTCAATGATTTTATCGTCATTAGTAATAGCTTTAACTGTAATTTTATACGTACCCTCTAATACCAAATTACCATTATTTTTTAACTGATTCCATGAAAAACTAACTTCTTCATGAGATTGCAATTTTGATACTTCTTGGATAGATTTTGGTGTATAGATAGGAATACTATCCAATTGTTTTATAACAAGACCATAAGATGTATCAGGAAATGTTAGTTCATCAGTACCTGAATTAATAATTTTTATTATAATTGGTTCCTCAAGTTTGAAATTAATTTTATCTGTAACTACTGATAATGATGTTCCATCAACATATACTAATTGCTCTTCAACTACAAACTCATATAGAAAAATTCCGAATAATGGACCAGATATAATACCTATTGAAATAGCTAAAATTAATCCCTTTGGAAACATTTTGAATACTCCTCTACTCTTTTGGTGGTGAACTTGTTCGCCAACTTTTAGGATATGTATTTGGTTTCATAATAATTCTTTTTGTTTTGAATGCATATCCTTTAATATTTTCTTTAATTTCTGATTCAGATAATAATGCCTCAGCTAATGCAACTACCTCACCTTTTTGGGAGTATATAGCTACAAGATCATTTTGTTTAAGATTTGGAGATATTTGTAATACGCCTGGAATAGCAAGTTGTGCTCCATGGCATAAAGAATCAATTGCAGAATCTCGTATTACAACAGATTTTATTTCACTTAATGTATGCTCTATTGGTAAAATAATATTATTAAGTTTTGAACCATCGCCACTTTCTTTCCAAGTAGAATATGCATCCGCCAATTCATGCATTGTAACTAGTTGATCTTCAGAAAATTGGTGAACTTTTGAGCGTCTTAATTCTATCATAGAACCACCAAAACTTAAAATTTCTCCAATGTCATAATATAATTTTCTAATATATGTACCAGCTTCACACAAAACGCGCAAAAGAATTAATCTCTCTTTTTGTTCAAGTAATTCCAATTCATAAATGGTTCTTGTTCGTGTTTGTCTAACAACTGCTGAGCGTTGAGGAGGTTTTTGAAAAATTTCACCTTTGAATAAATCCAGAGTTTGTTGTAATTTTTCCTTTGATGGTAGTGAATGTAAACGACCTAACGCCATATACTCTTTGGGTCCTAATAATAGAACACCTAATGCTTTTGTTCCTTCACCTAACCCTAATGGAAGAACCCCAGAAACTTGTGGATCTAGTGTACCACTATGCCCAGCCTTTGAAATATTCAAAATTCTTTTTGTCCAAGCAACAACCTCATGACTTGTTGGACCTGGAGGTTTATCTATTAAAATAAGTCCATATTCTAAGAGTTGTTCTGTAGTTCTTTGATCATAATTTACACCAAATTCTGGATTTGTAATATCCTGATCAATTGTAATTAGATTTTCAAGCTGTTTTAATGTCAAATAATTCCCTCACAGATAACTTAGCAACTTCCAATACTTGTTCAGCATTAAGATCATTAGTATTAATTATTTTATCAAATACTGAAAGATCATCACCAAACTCAAAATCATAAAGAGATTTGTAAATAATCTTGTTTTCATTAAATCTCTTTTTTACTATCTCTAATGCCTCTAATTCAGAAACATTATCACGTTTTTTCATTCGTTTTGCACTGTTTTCATATGTTCCTGAAAGCCAGAACTTAATTCCATCATTAACTAACCATGGAAGAGTATAGCTAGTAATTACAACATTACCATTGTGAAAAAAGTCTTGTAGTTTTTTATCAACTTTTTTATCAAAATCAGAATTTGTTTTTCTTTGATTAAGAAACTTCATACCGTCTTCAGTATCCCACCAATCATTACCATCTGAAGCAAAACCTTCTTCTTTTGCCATATCCTTTAAAATGTCACCGCCGCTTAGGTATGTCAGATTAAATTCTTCAGCCAATCCCTTTGCTATAGTAGTTTTTCCAATAGCAGGTGGACCAGAAATTATTACAGACTTTAACAAATTATCCTAGATCCATTTGAGTCTTAGTTACTTTCATTATGATTCCACTGAATGCAATGGAAGCTAAGAAATACATAGCCCACAAGTAGATTTCATTTTCCTGACCACAATATTGTGCTTCTGCTACTTTTGCAGCAGTACATGTCAACTCAAACCAGTCGCCAGGAATAACATTTAGAGGAACTGGAGATATACCAACAGTATATGAAAATAATTGTGGTAGAACGAAATAGAAAATTAACAATAGAGGTATAATTGTAATCATCATTGGACGAATATTCATTTGCATCATTTCCATGTTCATTTTGTTCATGTATGCAGATTTTTTATTAGCTTTAGCAATTTTTTCTTGGTCTTTTGATCTAAATGCAGACATTCTTTCTTTTTGCCATGCCCTAACTTCTTTTGTAATTCTTTTGAATTTTATTTGATCAACCATTTTTCGTCTAATTCCAGAATTGAATAAATTTAGTAAAATTGCAAATCCTACTATTCCAAAGAAAGATGGAATCATTCCTTTAATCATTGGATCAGCGCTTCCAAGTGGACCTTCTCTCATTCCAAACATATCCATTTGGAGAAATAATACATCGATAAAATTTAGAATAATATTGAATTCCATTTAAACACCTATTGTTTTTATTACCTTATTTGCTGCCTCTTCAACCTTTCCCTCATTATTGAGAATAACCTTGATTGGGGAGCCTGTAAGTACAGAACAGCTAGATAGCATAGATTCTTGAATAGCAAGTTCATTTTTAATACCACCTATTGAAATTTTATCTCTATTTCTGGTTTTATCTTTCATTCGTCTATTGAAAATTTCGGCAGGATGTGCAGAAATTATTATGAAATGTGTTGGTTGAAGTATTTGTAAAACATGATTAGGCAAACCAGGATAAAATCCAGATTTTGAAGCAATAAAAGCATGAGTATCAACAAACACAACATCATCTTTTAAATTTGATATTTCTTCTGCAGCCATTTTTTGTAATTCCTTCTGTTTCTCTACTGGTAGTTTTCTTAATTCATCCCTATCATTTACACCCAATTTTTCAGCTTGTTCAAACATTACGGTTCCATAACTTTTTACACTTGCATGTTTATTGTCATCATTTAATTTATCAACTACCTTAGTTACAAGTGTGGTTTTTCCAACACCTGGAATTCCAACTATTACAACTCGTTTATTTTCTACCAAGCCAAGCACCTAAACGCGGCATTACAACCTCTACTTGTTCTTTGACTAATTGGTTATAATAGTTAATTAAAATATCCACTGTCAGTAATACACCAATACCTGTGCCAAACACCCCCAAGACATCAGAAACTCCTGCAATCAAACCAAGAATCATAGAACCGATTATTGTTACAGAAGGAATATAACGATTAAGTAACGTTTCAATTGGTTTATTTGATCTTCTAAATCCAGGAATCTGAACATCTGCGTCTAACAAATTTTGTGCGGCTTTCTTTGGTGATAAACCACCTAATTCTACCCAAAGCTTACCAAAAACAACTACTATACCAATCATAAATAATACATACAAAACACCACGTACTGGATCTAATGCAAGTTGATCTAGTCCTCTAGGTGGTGTAATATAATAAATTAATCCGCCAATTGGTGAAGACGGACTTGTGGGATCAAACTGCCCTAATATGTTAAGAAACGTATTACCATTTCTCGGGTTAAACTGCGCCCAAAACATTTGACCAAGAAAAACAGCATTTGCAGTAAGTGCAGATGCAAGAATTACTGGTATGTTTGATACATACATCATTTTAATTGGATATGTAGCAGCAAAGCCTCTATACTTTGTAGACACAATTGGGATCTCTACCTTCATACCTTGTGTATAAACTAAAATCAAGAGTATTCCTGCAGTCAGAGCTAACCCAAATATGCTCGGCAGTTGGTTTGATCTAAACAAAGCATCAGTAACATCACCATATTGCGCCATTTGACCTATGAATGGAAAAATACCTATAGCTCCTCCGTCACCTGCTGGAAGCGGGCTAAATACACTCCAAAGAATTTGTTGAGCAACACCTGCACAAATGAATATGCTAATTCCACTACCTAATCCCCAACCTTTTTGAATTAACTCATCTAGAAACATTACAATTATTGACGCACCCATAAGCTGCCCTATCAGAATATACATTACAGTTGGTTCACTAATATTTGGACCATACACAGCAACACCATATACAATAGATTCTGCAACAATGACAATGTAAGTTACAAGTTTTGTTGCAGTTTGAAATACACCACGTTCAGCTGGGTTTTTGAAATCAAATTTTAGAATATCTGAACCACGCAACAATTGCATAAGTAATCCACCAGTTACAATAGGTCCAATACCTAATTCAACTAGAGAACCTTGCTGTGATGCAAAAATTACTCTTGCAAATGCCAAAAAGTCAAATTCTGGAGCAGTTGCACCAAAAAGTGGAGTTTGCCCCATTACAAGATAAATTACTAATGCTCCTGTTGTCCAAGTTAATTTTGTTTGTAACGAAAGTTTTTTCTTTGGTTTTGGTACTTGAGGAATATATGGTTCAGCCTTAGCTACGATTTTTCGAATAGTTTCAGTTAGTGTTCCTTCAGCCATCGTTATTTGTTACTTCTTTGTCAGTTTTTTCTGGGAATTTTTGATTTGGTAATATTATTTCTCCTCCAGCTGTTTTTATTTTTTCTTGAGCAGAATTTGATGCATATTTTACTTTAATTGTATATGCATTTGTTATTTTACCGCCACCAAGAAGTTTATCATATTCAAGAGTAGTTAAATCTAAAACTTTTTTAGAATTTTCAGATTTTCCAGATTTTGCAAACAAATCATCGAGATCTCTAACATTAATCCATTTTTTTGTGATTATTGAAACTGATACAGGGCGATGTGTAGATTCATGACCAAAATGATCTTGATCCTCTTTAATCACTGTACTTGCTAGATGTTTAAGATGTCCAGAACGTCCAAGACCACCTTTATGTCCAAATGATCTATGCTGAGCTACCTGACCCCATCCCATATGTCTTCCTCCTCTAAGTTTTCGTGTTTTTCTTAATCTTGTTGCCATTTTACATCATTCTTTTTACAATTACAGAGAGTTCTTTGTTATATCCTAAAACACCTTTCTGACCATATAGTTTCTTTGTGCTTCGCTTAAAACCATGTCTTGGTGGATCCAAGGCAAACCATGGTTTTAATGGTTTTAATTTTGATAATGATGTTTTCCCTTCTGCTAGTGATGCTGCTAATTCATCAATTGAAGCAAATCCAATGGAAACAATATCTTCAGATGTGACTTTCTTGTAGCCAGATTTTCTAGCTTTTTTAACTAATAATTCTTTAACAATTTCAGTATCAACTTCCTGCCAAGATATGTAATGTTGTATTTTACGCAGCATTCCTAATGTATTATCTTTTTCAGGAATAATAGTAGCACGATGTTTTTTTTCTAGTTTTAATAAATTCATAGTTGTTACTGCCCAATATGGTACATCAGCTTGCCCACTAATTCTTACAACTAGAAATGCTTTTGCCATATCAATCAACCTTGACTAAATGTCTGTCTAAGACATTCCAAAAGAGCCTTTGATGTTGAATTCATTGTTGCTGTTGAACCTTTAGTAAAAGTCCATGCATCTTTTATTCCCGCTAATCGTAATAAGTTTCTAATTTTTCCACCAGCAACAAGACCTAAGCCTCTAGGACCTGGCAATAATTCAATACTTACACTTCCACCTTTTCCACGAACTCTATAAGGAACAGAATGTTTTTGATCACATCTACATTCCCAACTTCCACATCCAAGTTTTACTGGACTTACGTTTAGAAATGCAGCATTATTTGCTTTTTCAATTGCAATTCTCATTTGTTTTGATTTACCTAAACCAATTCCTAACCAACCATTTTCATTCCCAGCAGCAACAAGTGCTTTGAATCTAGTTGATTGACCGTTAGGTGTCATTTTTTGAATTAAACCTACATCAATTACTTCAGTTTTAAGATCAGGTAAGAGTTTTTTAATTATTCCTGATTCTTGAATTCTAAAACCTTTTTCATAAATTTCTTCCATTGTAGTTATTTCTCCAGTAGAAACTTTTTTTCCTAGTATAGTTTTTGGAATCCATTCAGGTTCTACATGTTCTTTTCTAGGACGTCTAGGTCTATCACCTTGTCTGCCACCTGGTCTTCCACCTGGTCTTCCACCTGGTCTTCCACCTGGTCCACCACCTGGTCTTCCACCAAATCTTCCTCCACCTGGGGTATTTTTTTGTGTAGTTTGACTCATGCTGATTTTATCTCCAAGTCTATTTTTGTTTTAAAAGTTGTAACATCATTTTTTATTTTAAGATGCTCGCCGTTAATTCTATTTTCTGGCGGAAATGTTTCAATGTTAACAGGTACTTCTAAACCAGCATCAACTACACCTTTCAATGCTGCAGCCATTCTTTGAGTATATTTTCTAGTACCACTGTAAAGAATTGCATTTTTAATGCCTTTGGAAATTGCTTTTTTACCAGCTAAGTAGCCAGTAAGATATGCAGCAGATATGCTTTTTCTGGAACCCTTCCAACCATCTTTAAGTAAAAATCTGGAATGAGCAGATGCTAAAACTTTGTCACCAGAAATAATAGGCTTTAAGATTTGAACTTGGGTATTTTCATTAGTGATATTTACTGATATGAAATCACGTCTTCCCATTAACATTGATTTTCTTTTACGATAATTTGTTTTTTCATTACGAATTCTTTGCAATATTTTTGAATATGCCATTATATGGAAAAACTTGGAATTCCTATTATAAACCTTAGAAACCTAAAAGTGAAATTAATAGAGCTTTTTGCACATGTAAACGATTTTCAGCTTCATCCCAAATAACAGATTGTGGGCCATCTAATACATCAGATGTAACTTCTTGATCTCGTTTAGCAGGAAGACAATGCAAAAATATTGCGTCTTTTTTTGCTTTTTGCATTAATGAATTATTGACTTGGAATTTTGGTAAGAATTTCTTCAAACGATCAGTTTCATTATTGTGAATTGATACAAATGTATCAGTCATAACTACATCTGCATCGTTAATAGATTCCATAGGATCATTTGTTAATTCAATATCAGTATGTAATTTGGCAGTTGATGTAACTACAGTACTAGGTTCAAAACCATTAGGAGTAGCAATTGATATTTTAATTTTTAATTTTGCACATCCAAGTATTAAGGAATTACAAACATTATTTCCATCACCAATCCACACGACTTTAATTTTTTTAAAATTTTTTTTATGCTCTTTAATGGTCATAAGATCTGCAAGAATTTGACATGGATGATATGAATTTGATAAACCATTTATTACAGGTACACTTGAATGCTGTGAAAGAATTTCTAATGTTTCATGATCATAGACACGTGCCATAATTGCATCTACATATCGTGATAATGTTTTTGCAGTATCAGCTATACTTTCTCCTCGTGAAAGTTGGAGATCATTAGTAGATAATGTCAAAGCATGACCACCTAATTGGAACATTCCTGTTTCAAAACTTACACGAGTACGCGTAGATGGCTTTTCAAATAACATTGCCAAAGTTTTCTTTTCTAAAATATTATTTTCCTTATGTTTATGCTTCTGTTTTTTTAATTCAATGCCAAGATCAATTATCTGTTCAATTTCTTTAGATTCTAATTCATTAATTGTTAAAATATGTTTATTTTTAATTTTTAATGTCATATGATGTTAAACAATAATAGTTTCTTATAGTTTTGGGATTTATTACGGGTTAGGTCTTCCATCAGAAACCCACTTTTTAATTTTTTTTGCCAATGCTTCTGCTTCTTTATCATTTTCTGGAGGAGGTGTGTTATACAAATCTGCATACTCGTTGATGTCATCTGTTTCTATTCCTTCAAAAGGATCATTTTCATTACTTTCCGGTGTTGGTTCCGGTGTTGGTTCCGGTGTTGGTTCCGGTGTTGGTTCCGGTGTTGGTTCTGGTGTTGGTTCTGGTGTTGGTTCTGGTGTTGGTTCTGGTGTTGGTTCTGGTGTTGGTTCTGGTGTTGGTTCTATGGATGTTGTATCTGTAAGATCTTCATGTTCATCAAATACATTTTTTAGAAATATTTTTTTATCAAATGAAATAATATCATCATATTCTTGACCTATTCCAACATAGATTACAGGTGTTGAAGTTACTTTAACAATTGATAATGCCGCACCACCACGTGCATCTGCATCATTTTTAGTTAAAACAGAAGCATCTAACTTTACATGACTGTGAAATTCTCTTGCCTGATTTACAGTATCGTTACCAGCAAGTGAATCACCCACAAAAATTTTAAAATCTGGCTGGACAACTTTAGTAATTTTTTCTATTTGTTCCATTAGATTTGCACTGGTCTGCATTCTACCAGCTGTATCAACTAAAACACAATCAATTTTATGTGATTTTGCATATAACACTGCATCTTTAGCTACTGCTGCTGGATCTGAACCATAATTTTGTGCAATAATTTTAAGATTTAATCTATTTGCATGTTCACGTAGTTGCTCAATAGCACCAGCACGATAAGTATCAGAAGCTGCTATAACAAGTGAAAATTTGGAATTTTTAAGCATATTAGCTATTTTGGCAAGAGTAGTAGTTTTACCTGTTCCATTTATTCCAACAAATACAATAATGTAGGGTTCGCCAGATTCTTTCTTTAATTTTATATTTTTAATTAAATCAACATTACCTGCATCATCAAATGTTTCATCAATATATTGAATTAAACTTTTTTTGACAAAACTTCCAATAGTCTTCTTTTCAACTTTGGTCCCAATTAATTTTTCTTTAAGAGAATTCTTTATGGAATCAATCACCTCTATTGCAACATCTGATTCTAAAAGATTAATTTCTAATTCAAATAAAACAGCCTCAATATCTTTTTCATTTAGTTCTTTTTCACTAAACCCTTTTGAAACATCAGAAAATGCTTTTTTTAGATTATCAAACATTGTTTATTTTTTAGGCATTTGTGCTTTCTGCATAATATTTTGCATCTGTTGTTTTCCAATTTCCAAATTATCAGCAACTTGCTTTCTTTGTGAACTGACATTTTGTAATGCAATTTCTAATTCTTTTAATCTAGATTCAAGCCAATTTATAGCAGAATTTTGATCTTTTTCAACTGCCACACCAGAACCAACATCTATGATAATTTTTTCCTTTGATTGAATTTTTGATTTTATATAGACGCCCATTCCAATTGGAACCAAACTGTCTGATTCAGTCTTAGTTTTTGTTTCGCTGATTGATTGAATTGCAGAATTTGCTTCACGAATGATATTAACTATAGTATTTTCTTGTTGTGCTAATTGAGTAAAATGGTTCTCAAGCATTTGTAGTTGCTGCATTAATTGTTGGGCTTGTTGCTCTTCACTCATATATCTAAAATTTCATGACGGTATAAAAATTAAAGTTTTAGAAAATAACCATTTTAAATACTGAGAAAGATGAAAAATCATATGGCAGAAGAAGAAAATAGACAATTCTTTAATTTTTCATTCTTTAAGATTGACCCAAAATGGAGATGGATGGCAGATTTGGCAAAAGAAGAATCCGCACGAGAGCTTGAAAATGTAATTTTGAATTCTCCAGTTAAAATCCGTAGTTATTCAACATTAGGATTAAGAGATGATGCAGATTTTCTACTATGGTTTATGTCTGATTCAATAGAAGATATTCAAGAAACGATTTCAAAAATATATCTTACAGTAGTTGGTAAATACATCACTCCATCACGAGTTTATTTATCATCTACCAGACCATCAATTTATGCTCAAACAAATAGAACACATTCATTTGTAGGTGGATTAGAGCCCAAAAAATATACAATTGTATATCCATTCATAAAAACACGAGAATGGTATTTGCTACCATTAGAACAACGAAAACAAATGATGGATGAGCATATCAAAGCCAGTCAAAAATTTCCTCAAGTTGAATTGAATACAACATATTCTTTTGGAATACATGATGAAGATTTCATGTTAGCATTTGAAACAGATGACTTGCATGTTTTTCAGGACTTGATAATGGAACTTAGAGGCACACGAGTTTCTGCATATATCAAAGTTGATACACCTATGATAGTTTGTGTGAAAAAGGATATTATTCCTATAATTACTAGTCTTGGATAATGAACGGACTGAAAGAATGGGCTACTGTAGTTAAGGCATTAGAAAATGGAAAACAAACTGTAATTCTAAGAAAAGGTGGAATATTAGAAACAGCATCAGGATTCAATATAGAATCAAAAAAATTCTTTTTATTTCCAACATGGGAACACCAAGAACCAAAACATGTAAAACCAGAATATCATAGTTTTC
>Ga0066837_10000034_pt1 | contig 47175 bp, 42 predicted proteins | sample ETNtaG_25_FD_66730 | JGI IMG/M metagenome (GOLD analysis project Ga0066837, IMG submission 66730) | Marine microbial and viral communities from oxygen minimum zone, Eastern Pacific Ocean - ETNP201302SV86 | ecosystem: Environmental > Aquatic > Marine > Oceanic | place: Pacific Ocean: Eastern... | reverse complement strand
ATCAATGAAACGGTCTGCAATTTCCTCAACAAAGCCTTGCAGCTTGATGAAGACTATCTCTTTGCTGAACAAAAAGCCGAGGCATTCGGGATCTTAAATTAACCCCGAAATGTGAATAAATTACATATCAAGGACGGCAGCGTCCGTTTCTTCGTTCCAGCTGACGAAGATGAAATAGGCCCCAAAGAAGAGGACAATCAGGATCACGGCACCGGGATAGGACAACCAATCAGGGAGGAAGACCGGGACCCCAATTAGACTCTGCAGACCCTCAAATTGAATGATCAGGGTACGGAAGAGGAAATTTGAGAAGGCGAAGAAGATCACGGCGAGAATCAGTTTCAGCTGGCCTTCCCCGGCTCGCCAGAGAGAACCGCTGCCGCAGCCTCCGCTGAGCAGCATCCCAAAACCGAAGATGAATCCGCCCAGTAGGCTTCCCAACCAGAAAGTACTGCTGACGAAGACTTCTTCACTGCGGAGCCCGGTCCATTTGAGTGCGGCAAAACCAAGCACGCTGATGATGACACTGACGGAAACAGCACGGCCAACCTCACTTTCTCCGGTCATGAAGGGGTCCCGGAAAGCACGTACGAAGCAGAAGCGGGTGCGCTGGATGATGATCCCAAAGGCCAAACCGCAGAGCAGTAACCCTCCGGTACGGGTGAGAGCCATCGAACGATAGATTCCGGAAACAAAGAATGCTGCTAGAAGAACGAGTGCCCCGAGCCAGGGTGAGTATGTTTTCCAGTTCATCCCGCCTTCTGTTTCTGCAGACCCTCCGGCAGTTCCCTGGGGCAGGTGTTCGAGTTCCCAGTAGAGGTAACGCAGACCCAGTATGGCTCCAAGGATCAGTCCCAACATCATCACTAATCCTCCCAGCGAAAGTGCACTGACGGCAGAATAAAAACCACCGACATTACAGCCTCCAGCCATCGCCGCTCCGAGACCCATCAGGGTCCCGCCGATAACTCCCTTGACCAGTTCCAGGGGAGGTGCCATCTGGAAACCGAACTGCCTTGACATCAGCGCCGCACCGAATGCTCCCCAGAGGAGTCCCAGCGTTATGATGGAGTTGGTGGAAAGCAAAGGCGAAAGGGGGGCCTGATCGTACCAGCCGACCTGGAAGGAAAACCACTGTGCCCAGTTACGAAGACCTCCAACAACCCCCAAGGGACGACCCCAGGCAAATGTGATGATGCTGAGGATGCCGATCAGCAACCCTCCGGTCATGATTGGCCACTGTTCCTCAAAAACCTGACGGTATCCCCGCTTCAGCAGCCCCGTGATCACCCTTTCTTCAGCCTCTTCGCTCATCGCCTTCCTGCGTGCATGGTCAACAGCCTTCTTCCTCTTCCACTTCCTCCTCTTCCCCTTCTTCTGCCAAAGGCATCAGCGGTGCAGCCGTTTGCTCTACCTGCAAATCCGGAACAGTTGCCCCGGAAGTGGTCAAGGATCTCCCGGGTGCCAGCAACCCGCTTCCCTGCTCTACTTTTTCGGCAAGGGCAAAAATCACACTGCGGTCATAATAAAGCCAAGCTTTGGAATTTGTCCGGTCCGCCTCGATCGCCTGACGGAAAAACTGTTTGGCGTCCTGATAGCGTCCACGCTGAAAGGCCTCCCGACCGAAACGGATCATGCCCGCACAGTACTGGCGGTCCGGTTCTGTCGGTTCAGAGCGTTCGATGCCAGCAGCTTCGGAACTGGGAGTTCCTGCAGCAGCCATTGACGGGAGAACAAAAGCCAAACTCATAAAACATGCGATCATCGGGAAAAAGCTTGTTATGCGTTTCATCATCCTGATCCTTCTCATGATTTTCACTTCAGGTTGCCAGAATCGGCATGGAATGGATTCCCAGAGGAACCGGGAAATTATAAAAAGGAACTCGCATCGAAGGCATCGCAGGAAACAGACTGATTTTCCTGAAGTGGATCCTACCTTCAATTACAGTATTTTTTTGCCTTTTTCCCGTTTTCTGGAGTTACCAGAAATCTTTGCAGGCGTTACCTCAGTACACCGTGGAATCTAGAAAAATCAATATCGCCGCCAGCCCGAGGACGCTGACAGACCATATCACCAGTCGGATTTCCATTGCTCCTCTCTTGATTGAAATAAAGAGGAATTCTGGCGGCAGCCTTACGCCGTTTCCTGTTTGTCATTATGTTAGACTTTTAGACTGTAGATCCAATTCGTAAAACTACTTGGTCCTAATGTGGCACACCCTCTGAAAACGATGCAGACTGGTCAGCAACTGAGCATGGTAAGGCGGTGGATTATAAAGATCTGAAAACAAGAAATGGATTATTATTCAAAAGAATTCTCGAAACCGACGATAGAAAAGAATCTCATCGGTTTTTCAGATTCAGATAGATCTGAATTGCTGGGATCGGTGGATCGGGTTGGAGCCGATTGAAGAAAACGGACCGAGTCAGGGAATAAGGGCCCTGAAGTAGGGAGGGATTTTTGAACTTCCGTGACCGCTTACGACTCTTGCTTTGAGCCTTCTTCCACGCACCTCGATTTCCAGATCCGTGCCTATCTGTGTCCGGGCACTGAGCAGTGCGAGACCGATGCTCCGTCGATCTTGCTGATCGGTGATTTCGGAAGATTCTCCCAAACCAGAAAATTTCCAGTAAGGAACGACGGTTCCGCTGGTCACGGTTCCCAATCGAGTTTCCCCCTTGAAAACAACATCACCCTGACGCATCACTCCTCGGTCCAAAAGGTGGAGGGCAAAGATTCTTTTTGGAAGAGAAGGAATTTCAGTAGAATTTCCGGAACGCAACTGCTCGAGATCCTGGTATTGACGTGCCAGTGCTTCCCTTCCAATGAAATTTCCTTTGGATTCGGCAAAACTCACGGCATAGGCAGTGAGGGGGAATGCATAGGCGGGGATTTCTACTCCTTCCGGATCGATTCCCAGTTCATGCCCATAGAGTGGGAGACGAGCCTCCAGTCTCAAGGTATCTCGTGCACCAAGCCCAACTGCAGTGAACCCACTGGAAATTCCTGCATGGTGAAGCATTTCCCATATTCCAGAGACCTTCCCGGCGGGAATGAACATCTCAAAACAATGAGGCTCTCCCGTGTATCCTGTCCTTGAAATCAGGATGTCTACACCCATCATGGTGATTTTTGAAAGACTGTTGTGTCTGCGCAAGGGAAGACTACCTTGTTCCAGAAAACTTGAAATCAGGTCTTCTGTCTGAGGTCCCTGGACAGCGATCATTGCCATTTCCTCGGTCAGATCCAGAAGCTCCAAATCCTGGAATTGCCGTGCCTCTTCCTGGAAATGATCCCAGTCCTTTTTACGGTTAGAAGCATTAACGACGATCAGGTATTCTCCTTCCGGGTGATAAAGATAGGCATCATCGATAACCCCTCCCGTTTCATTCGCGAGCAGAGTATACTGAGCCTGCCAGGGTTCTAGGATGGAACTATCATTGGTCAACACCCTTTGGAGAAAAGCCATCGTGTCCTTGCCTTCCACCCGGAAACGTCCCATATGGCTGACATCGAAGAAACCTCCGCTACGACGGGTAGCAAGATGTTCCGTAAGGATTCCCTTTTCATACTGGACAGGCATTTCCCAACCTCCGAAAGACACAATCTTCCCACCATGATCACAATGCCATGCATGAAGAGGGGTTTTGAGCTGACCGGAAGTAGGCATATTTTTTTATGATTTGTTGAAAGATTTACTATTATAAATTGATATTTTCACAAAACAATCCGCTTAGCATTTGCATTCTGGCTCCATTCATCTGCTTACCCTCAAATCTGTTTTAAGCAGATAAAATGGATTTAAATTAAAAATGAGTGTGTTCGAACAATAGCGTCTAAACATTGAAGTTTTGTTTAAAATATATCCCACTCATGTTTCTGAAACTGTCTGTGGTCATCGGAATGGAACAGGAAAAAACGATTAACGACGCTCTTCCTGTTTTTTCTCTGGAGAAGGAAGATACATCAACACATAGGACGGAAATGGAAGAGGGGGCAGTTCCTTGAGGAGACGAGGGAAAAAATTCCTCAAAAGATACCAAGTTGCATGTCCCATTTTCAGGAATGGAAGTAAATGGCCATAATCAGGTAAAACAGGGTTTCAGAAAGCTGCTGTGAGGCTCCAAGACAGTCTCCTGTCACCCCTCCTATTCTTTTTCCAAAAAAACGCGTCAGTACCCCACCGAGGATAAGGATGGCCGCCACTGCGGAAAAAGCTTCTATACCTAAAAACACAAGAGGCAGGATTCCAGAAATCCCGGCGACCAGCCAGTCCTGAAAATCAAGCTGAACCATTGAGGAGGACTTGTTGTTGGAACCTCCAAGGTAATTCAAAGGAAGCAGAAGTCCGATCGATGCCAGCCTACTGAAGGCATGCCCGGCAATCCAAACCAACGGAAGCTGCTCAACCTTCATCGAAAGCAGAGCCTCAAATTTGATGAACATCACGAACAGCAGACTGAGCACTCCATAGACCCCGATCCGGGAATCTTTCATGATCACACGGATCTGCTCAGGATCCCATCCTGCTCCAAAACCGTCGGCACTGTCAGCCAGACCGTCTTCATGTAATGCCCCTGTGATCCAGACTCCAAGTGCCAGTCCAAGTAGAATTGAAATTTCCTTGTTAAGGATCTCGTTCGCAGCGAGAAAAGCCAGACTACAAACTAGACCTACCAGGATTCCTATCAGCGGGAAATAGCGACTGGACTGTTGAGGGGCTCCCTTTTCCATAGGATCCGCCTGCAGGAACAATGAAACAGGAATCCGGGTGTAGAAGATGATTGATGAAAGAAAACGTTTCTTCTCCAGGTTCCAGTCAGGCATCGGAACGATCACTAACCCCTGCAGATTCGAAAGAGGCCATCTGGTTGAGAAAACCAACAGCAGAAACCAGCAGTGGATACGCCAGTACGGCGCCGGTCCCCTCTCCCAACCTGAGATTCAGATCCAGGAGTGCCTCAACTTTCAAATGCTCTAGAAGCGGACGATGGCCGCGTTCCCCAGACACATGCGTAAAAACGGCATGATCCATGACTTCAGGGAAAAATTCCCTTGTCAGCAGTAAAGCTGTTGATGCGATGAATCCGTCGATGAGAAGGATCCGCCCCATCCTGGAAGATGCCATCATCGCTCCGCACATCATGGCGATTTCAAACCCGCCAAATGCGGACAGAACCTCTATTGCATCTTGTGCACCGTCATGAATTTCTGAGGCCTGCTGAAGTACACTCAGCTTTTTGGATAGCCCCTGATCATCAAGCCCTGTCCCCCGTCCGACGCAGGATTCCAAACGAATTCCTGTAAGGCGATGCATGATCAGCGCGGATGAAGAGGTGTTTCCGATGCCCATCTCTCCAAACCCAATGACATTGCAAGAAGGATCCGGCAATGTTACCGCAAGCGACTTCCCCCTTTCAATGCATTGTTGAACCACCTCTTTGTTCATTGCCTTCGATTCAAGAAAATTAGCAGTGCCGTGGCCTATTTTTGCATTTACCAGTAAAGGATGTGCTTCAAAATCTGATGCAACCCCAGCATCGATGACCTTCAGATCAAAGTCATGCTGCCTGCAAAAAACATTGATCGCCGCCCCTCCAGACAAGAAGTTCATTACCATCTGTGCTGTCACCTCTGATGGGTAGGGACTGACTCCCTCACAAGTGATGCCGTGATCTCCTGCAAAGACCAGCATCGTAGGGTTCTTGAGTTGCGGTTCCAGGGCTCCCTGGATCATACCGATCTTCCAAGCCAATCCCTCCAGTTCGCCAAGCGAACCGGGAGGTTTGGTTTTTCCATCAATCTTCGTTTGAAGTTTCGATTCCCATTCTTTGTTCATTATGAATCCATTTCAATTTGAATTAAGGTCTCAAAATTCTAGAACGAACTGCGGATCTGTCAAATGTTATTGGAGGGAAAATAATGATTCCTAAGGAGAATATTGTTAAAGTTTCTCATATACTCCTCAAAAGCATTGCAATCACATGGAAGACTTCTGATTTTTTAACACTCCTTCTGCCATTTGACTTGAGTTGTTTTAGCTTCAGATAATAAAACCTTGAATGATTCTGCTCTAGAAATTGGAAGAGAAACGTTCTACAGAATGCTACTTGAAAAAAAATTTGGAAATGCCCTTGCATCCCCATCAGGTGAAGATCAAATCGTAAAATAGAAATGAAAAAGTCTGAAAGGGAAACTGGATTAAATCTGAAGACCCTCCTGTTGGATGATGATCTGGAGATGCTCAATGTGCAGACTCAGAAATTGATCGGGCTGGGGTTGGATGTAGAATCAGCTGACAGCATGCAACGCGCAAGGATGCTCTTTAAACAGGATCCGATGGGGATCAAGGTCCTGATCACTGAAATCAATTTCCAGGATGGAGATGCCTTTGCTCTGATCAAATGGATGCGCAAGAAAAACCCGAATATGATTTCGGTGATTTTGACTGGAGATGCGGATCTGCCTTCTGCAATCACTGCGATCAAACTTGGCTTTGCCGATTACTTGGAGAAGCCAGTCAGTATGAAGGAATTGCAAAATGCCCTCCTCAAATGCCGCAAAATGATCGAGGGATTACCTGCAGCCGATGTGCACACTGACACCCGGGCCGGGAGGAACGCAGCAATCAAAACCTGGAGGCCACAATGGCATCTTGATCTGGTCCAACTGATGAACGAAAGCGTCAAATACTGGCAGTATTCAACAAGAACCAATCGTGGAGAACTCGCCAAACGCTCCGGGCTTTGGGCCATCCAAATCGAACGTAACAGCATTCGGGCCAGGACGATGGACCGCTACACTGAAATTGAAACCCTGCCCCAACATCCCCACTGGGACAAGGTGTTGGAAACGGCGCGTTTTGTCTTGAGGCATTGCCCACCCTCTTCACAAAGGTTTGAAATCGAGGTCCTACTTTATAGGCTTCAAAGGCTGATGTCAGCCGATGAAAGCGATTTCCCGCGTACCCCTCCAGCACCTTCGATTCCGGAAGAACCTGGAGAAGCCCTGGCTCCTGTTTCCGGACCGTCTCACAACATCCCAGTAGAACCTTAGAGTGTTTGTCCAAATGGAAATCTTTACATTGCTCCACCTTTTTAGGAGATGACTTCCCTTAAATTTATTTCCAGTTTAGTCTTTTTGATCCTTTTGCTGAATTTGCTGCCATCGGATTTGATTCTTTCGAGGAAAGCCTATGCAGAAGGAACCTATTTTTACTGGAACATCGAATCCTCACGAATTTGGCCCAGCCGACCAGAAGGTTCCAAAGGAAGTGTGCTCACCGAGGTTCCGGATGTTGGAGAGACGATCCAGATCCAAATCTTTGAAGAAATGGTTTGCCGTGCCAGGATCAAACAAATGATTAAACCCCGTTTTGTCGCGGAACTGATGCGCATTGAATGTTCAAGTGATGGTTATGTAACCAGCACCTTCATGGATGTCATCTGTGAAGCAAGCGGTGAGTACCGAAAATTACGTAATCGGCAGATGGAATTTGCAAACCGTCAAAAACCCCTTTTCCGGACACGTCAGGAATGGAACATCCAGGCCTGGTGTTCGCTCAATGAATCCTCGACACCCCCTACTGCTTCGGACAACTCACGTTTGAGCGAAGAAGATTTGATGAAACTGAAGGATCTCGATGACTTCCCCAGATGTTGTGTCATCGGAGGTTGAATCACATCTAGAATCGAACAGAAAGTTCATGAATGAGCACTATTCAGTTAGAGGTCGAATGAAATCCCTTTGGCGAGTTTTGATTTCTGTATGTATTTTTTCTGCATTCATACCTCACTGGGCCTTTGCTACGCAGAAATTGCAGGAACAGGTTCGGCGCAACATCCTCAAAAACAACCCTGCTGATTGTGAACGGGTGCTGGATATGGATTTCAGCAAAAAGCAGATTTTTATCCTCTGCAGAACAAGAGAACGGGATTTACTGCAGAAGGTCGTCCTTCGCAGCCATCTCCCAAAACCGATTCGCATCAATGCAGAAGACCGTAAATCCATCTTCTCCATCAAAGAGGCTTTCTCAAAGAAGGGTACTAAGCAAAAAAAAGTTGAGTATTCCACGAAAAAAAACCGCCTCAAAAATATGCGTTCGGCACCTAAATTTTCTCTGATGAAGGAAGACATCCAGGATATAAAATCAGGTTTGAAGAAGATCTGGGAACAGGATACAGATACTTGCAGAAGATTCATGGCCAACGGCATGGATAAGGGAGAGAAATTCTTTATCGCCCTTTGCCGATTGAATAATTAAGTAATTGCTTCCCTCGTTGTTTTTTTCCGCTCTTGAACCAGCACAGTGATCCCCGCTGTAAAAATGAGCACGAATCCCATCAGGGAGTTCAGACTAAGGACATCTCCAAACCCAAAATAACCCACCGTTGTGGAGCCAATGATCGAAAAATAGGTCAACGGTGAAATCAGTGAGGCATCCAAGTGCCTCAATGCTAGGAAAAAGAAGTAATGACCAATGGTCATGAATAATCCAACTCCCACCATAAAAGGGAACTCATTCCAGGATGGGAAGATCCAACTTGAATCCATTGTGAATGGAAGCACAAATGTTCCAACTAACGCACTAAAAAATAGTGTGATCAAGGTGGATTCGGTTTGAGAAAGAATACGTGTACTGATTAAGAAGACCGCAAAAGAAACCGCCGCACAGAGAGCATATAGAGTTTCGATCTGAAATTCTTTGAATCCTGGCCGGATCACCAGAAACACTCCTGCAAATCCCACCATCACTGCAACAATCCGGTTGAAATCCAATTTCTCCCTGAGCATCAGAGCAGCAAGCACAACCACCAGCAGGGGATTGATGAAAAATACAATCTGAGCATCAGCGATTGGTACCGTCTGGATGGCGGTGAAAAAAAGATAGGTTGTCAAGACAAGCACCAACCCCCGAAAAAGCTGAGCTATGAAACGCCCGGGGAGAAAACCTCTAAGTCCGTGATAATGTAGAGTGAAGGGTAGCAAAAGCAGGAAGTTTCCCAGGTAACGGACCCAGGTCACCTCAGTCACCGGCATCATCTGCGAAAGGTACTTCGCACAACCGTCCCCAAGAGGAAAAAAGAGGCTCGAAGTAAAAAGGAAGATCACCCCTTTAACGCTTCCGGATTCAATTCCAGCGAAAGATCTTTTAATTGCCGGAATCAGATTTCTGATCAAGTGTTTGATTATCGGGAGTGGAAGGAGCAACGATAATCACTGGATGTACCTGCTCACAAGTAGCAACTGCCAGTTCCGTCGAATATTTGGCGCATGCGGGGTGGGTCAGTACTCCTGCTTTGCCCATCACAGGTTGAGGAGGTTCGTAGACCACAAAACGCCAGATCAGCATACCAGTCAATGCCAGCCAGAAAAGCATGATTCAAAAAGGTGATAAGAATAGCTTTTTCATAACACAGAATCTTCAGGAGATCCCAACACCCTTTGGGTCACAAAGGGTAGAATCAAAATCATACCAATGTAACGTACCAACTGATGTGCCGCAACAAAGGCCGGATCAAGATCCAGGATGAAGGCCATCATGATCATCGCCTCCAAACCTCCAGGTGCATACGCCAACAGTAGTTGCCCGAAGGGAAGATCAATCCAGTTGGCAACAACATAAGCCGCGACCAACGAAATGCCAAAACCCACCAGAAACGCACCAAAACAAGCTTTCAGCAACTTGAACAGAAGAATCGGATCAATCAAAGCCACCCTACATCCAATCAGGACTCCAAGTGCGACAAATGCAGGAATCATTAACCATTCAGGCATCACCAAAGTCACCAAACCAGATGCATTGATGGCAGAACTGAAGAAAAAAGGCCCCGTGAGCCAACCCGCTGGAATTTTCAACTTCATTGAAATCCATCCGCATAACGCAGAAATGGCCAAAAGCATCATCAACATCAAAGGTTCAGTCATCGTTAATGATTGCCCTACGAGAACCCCATCCCCGGTTAAAGGGCTTCCAAGCACCATCGGCAAGATGGCTACGAGGATGAAAACCCGGAGTGACTGAGATATGGCTACCCGGCTCATATCCGCACGTGGATAGTCTCCTGCCATCGCAATGACGAAAGAAAGTGCACCCGGTATGGAGGCGAAATAGGAGGTCGAACGGTCCCAACCAGAGACATTGCGCTGATAAATGTATGTTGCGAGAATGATCAACAATACGGTGAAAAATACCAGTGCAATGCTGATCGGCCATTGGTGAATCCTGGACAGGGTTTCTGGCTTCACCCCACTTCCCATCGAAAGTCCAAGAACGACAAACAGCCCAGCATGTAATTGTTTCGGAAAATCACATGGTATCCCGAGCAAAACAGCAATGGTCACTCCAACCATGGAACCAGAAAGCCATGGTGCAGGCAAACCAAGCCACAAAAATAACATTCCTCCAACAGAGCCAAACAAAAAGGCCAGACTCAATGGATAAATCTGCTTCATTTTTTTTTCACCCTAAATCGCATAATAAAATTAAATTTCAGTAATATATGTGATTTTTAAACTGAATCCTCTGAAAATAATCCTTAATTGGATCAATCCTTCTCGATTGTTAAGTATAAACCTATTTCCCCCAGAATGCCTCTTGCTTAATCCTTGCATGAGTTCTTGTACAAGCACATGGAGGTGCCTTCTCAAAAGGATTAAGCCAGGTATTTGAAGATGAGTGTATCTCCAGAAGACCATAATAAAATCACCTCAACGGAAGGCGTGGAGGATGCTTTGGAGCATCTTGAACAGAAGTTCAGGAAAATCCTCGATCCACTTTATTCAGACTTGAGGAGTCTTCATTTTAGACTGCTTGAGCTTGAAGAACACTCTAAGCATCAAGATTCCTGAATCTGAGAACTTCTTTAGATTTTGAAACTCGATGAAGGATGATCTTCCATGGCCCTCGATCAGGCCCGAAATCAATTCGAATCCTTCCTTAATCCTCTGTCCCGCTCCAAAAGGGTCACACTGCTTTTGGCCTTGTTCGTGATCCTGGTCGGTATGGGATTCCTTCTTTTTCAAAGCTCTTACCACCCCTGGAGAGTGCTTAAATCCGGACTGGACCCTACCCAATCTGAATCCATGCTCAAACTACTGCATCAGCATCAGATCCCAGCACACCTCGAAACAGGCGGTTCGATTATAATCGTGGAACAGGATAAACAGGATCAGGCACTCCAACTGTTGGATCTTCCTGCTTCTCAGTAAAGACCAGGATTTTCTAAGCTAATTAAACTCAGGAGGAAATCTCTACATTGAATCTTCCTCAGTTCCCCCTCACGATCAGAGGCCATTATCACTGGTAAAAATTGAAATCGGAATTAGAAATTCTGTTTTTCAATATAAGGAACATGAAATTCTGTTTTTATCTCAAATCCATTCTTTTGAAAAGAAAATACTTATATTGCTGATATTATAATAATTATTTAATTTTTCAGCGTAAAATTTATCTTTTCCAGATTCCAAAAATAATTTGTTTAATCAATCTTATTGAGAAAAAGGAATTTTGAATTCTTATTATTTAAATAATTTTAAATTACTCCTATGATATCAATAGTTTATAGTTGGTATTTAAAATGCAAGATTTCGATAAATATATCGAACAAGATTTCATCCAAAAAATAATTCAACTCTCTAACAGGTGTATGTCTGACAAAATTCCTAACTGGTCCCTTGAAATTCTTCCCCACCACGTTTCGGAGGTGCAAGGGCTTCCACAGTGGGTGGAGGAGATCTATGTCACCATGATACCGGGAAGTAAAATTTCTGAAGTGGTGGAGGCCTCCGCACAGCTCGTAGATGAGGGCCGCACACCAATTCCTCATATTGCAGCAAGAGGGATGGAAAGCCGAGAGCAGTTTTCAGAAATGCTGGAATCTCTGAAGCAGAAGGGGGTAAACCGGCTTTTGTTGATTGGAGGAGGTGAGGAAGAACAACAGGGGCCTTTTACCGAGGTCATGGACCTTATGGAAACCGGCGAATTGCAACGTATCGGTTTTGAGGAAATAGGCATTGCCGGCCATCCGGAGGGCAACCCTAGTGATCCTGACGCGGAGAACAGCCTTTTGAAAAAAACTCGATGGGCCACAAAACAAGGCATTTCCACAAGGATTGTCACTCAATGGTGTTTCGAAAGCCAGACCCTCAACCGGTGGATTAATAATCTGCATGAGCAGGGAGTAACCAATCCGATCCATATTGGAATCCCGGGGCCAGCAACTTTGAAGACGCTTCTACGCTATGCTCAGGTATGTGGGGTCAAAGCTTCTTCGGAAGTGCTGAAAAAACAGGGTTTCAACCTTGGCAAACTCCTTTTCGTGAATAAGCCCGATCGTTTGGTTCAGGAAATTCGGGGGCATCAACAACTCCACTTGTTTCCATTTGGAGGGCTCACAAAGTCTTCCGAATGGCTTCAGCAACAGCGCAATCTGGCATCAACGGCTTAGCTATGACTGAGGCATCGGTGGTTTTCACCCCTTCCGGCAAACGTGGAAGTTTTCCCACCGGCACTCTGGTCCTTCAGGCTGCACGATCGCTTGGCGTCGATTTAGATTCAGTCTGTGGTGGGAGGGGAATATGCGCTCGTTGCCAAGTAACCCATGCGACCGGTGAATTCCCAAAACACAGACTTGTTTCCGAACCCTCCCATCTCTCCCCTTTTGATGCCACCGAAGAGAAGCTGGTCAAGAAAAGGAATAAGCTGAAACAGGGACGCCGGTTAGGATGTACGGCGCGGATTGAAGGAGATTGTGTGATTGATATTCCTCCCGAGAGCCAAATGCACCGCCAGGTGGTCCGAAAGGAAGCTGAAGTCCGAGAAATCCTTCTCGATCCGATCGTCCGACTGTATTACGTCGAAGTGGAACGTCCAAGCATGGAAGAAGCCTCCTCGGATCTAGGTCGGTTGTTACAGGCACTTGAACAGGAGTGGCATTTATCTGGGATCAAGGTTCCTCACCCGATCCTGAAGTCTCTGCAAACTGTTCTGCGCGAAGGAAACTGGAAGGTGACTGCAGCAGTCGACCGTGAGAACCGGATGCGGGGATTGTGGCCTGAATTTAAGGAAACACTTTTCGGAATAGCCATCGATGTAGGCTCGACCACTCTCGCGGCACACCTTTGTGAACTGGGGAGCGGTGAAGTGCTTGCGTCGGCAGGAAGGATGAATCCTCAGATCCGTTTTGGCGAAGATCTAATGAGCCGAGTTTCCTATGTGATGCTCAATCAGGATGGAGACAAAGAACTGACAGATTCGGTGCAAGAGGCGCTCAATCAGCTTGCGCATGAAGTCTGCGCTCAGGCTGGGATTTCTCAGGATGAGGTGATAGAAATGGTCCTCGTCGGAAATCCTGTAATGCATCATTTGTTTCATGGAATCAATCCTGTCGAACTGGGTGGGGCGCCTTTCGCCCTCGCCACCGATAAAGCGATCGAAACATTAGGCACAACACTCGGATTTCAGCTAAATCCTCAAACCCACAGCTACACTCTGCCCTGCATTGCCGGACATGTGGGCGCTGACACAGCAGCCATGGTTTTGGCCGAGGCTCCACACCATGAAGAAACACTGACCCTGCTGGTGGATGTTGGTACCAACGCAGAGATCGTACTTGGCAACCAAGATCGCCTACTGGCCGCGTCCAGTCCAACAGGACCTGCTTTTGAAGGAGCCCAGATTTCTTCAGGACAGCGTGCTGCACCCGGAGCGGTTGAACGTGTCCGCATTGATCCAGTGACCTTGGATCCCCGCTTCCGTGTCATAGGATCCCAATGCTGGTCCAATGAGCCTTCCTTTGAAGAAGAGACACGCAAGCTTGGGGTAACCGGAATTTGCGGGTCGGGGATCATTGAAGCGATTGCCGAACTCTATCTGTGTGGAATCATCACTCGAGACGGACTGTTCAATGAAACCTTGAGGAGTCAAAATAGCCGGATCATCAAAGAAGGTCGAACCTGTGCCTACCTTCTCCATTCAGGAGAACCCGAACTTCGAATCACCCAGAATGACATCCGTGCCATTCAGTTGGCCAAAGCGGCTCTATACGCCGGCATCCGTCTACTCATGGATCACCTTGGTGTCGAGAAAGTTCAGCGCATCCGGCTTGCTGGAGCCTTCGGCAGTCACATCGACGTCAAATATGCGATGGTCCTGGGATTGATCCCGGATTGTGATTTGGAGCAGGTCAGCTCTGCGGGTAACGCAGCAGGTACCGGTGCCCGCATCGCACTGCTCAACCATGCATCGCGCAGGGAAATTGAAGAAACAGTTCGACAAATAGAAAAGATCGAAACAGCCGTAGAACCCACTTTTCAACAACATTTTGTGGACGCCATGGCCATACCGCATCAGCATGCGTCCACAAAACATCTACAAAAAATCGTAAGTCTTCCTGATTCCAAAAACTCGACCCAAAGCATCGGGGAGGATCGTCCCAGAAGAAAACGCAGTAAAAAGATGGTTGCATGAACAGGAGGCATGAGTGAATTCCCCGAAACCATGGAGAAGCTTATGAAATCCCACGCACAAGTAGTTGTGATAGGTGGTGGCGCGATGGGCGTCGGCCTGCTTTACCATCTGGCCCAGGAAGGCTGGAAGGATGTGATGCTGATTGAAAAAGGGGAACTGACGTCTGGTTCCACCTGGCATGCTGCAGGGCTCGTCCCGCATTTCATCGGCAGCCTCAACATGGCCAAGGTGCATCGTTATGGCTCAGAACTTTATCAGGTCCTTGAAGCAGAAACCGGACAGGCGACCGGATGGCATGGATGCGGAGCCATCCGATTGGCAGTCAAACAGGATGAAGTGGATTGGTTTCAATACGTCCAGGGGGTGCTTCAGTTGGCAGGTGCGGAATGCCACCTGATCGGTCCTGACGAGATCCGAAAACTCCATCCTCTGCTCGACACCAAGGGTGTGCTGATGGGAGCGTATACTCCAAATGACGGACACACCGATCCCAGTGGAATCACCAATGCAATGGCCGCCGGTGCCAAAATGCGTGGTGCGGAAATCATCCGGCACAACCGGGTTACCGACATCAATCCTCTTGCTAGCGGGGAATGGGAAGTGGTGACCGAGCAAGGAACCGTCATCTGCGAACACGTGGTCAATGCAGCAGGATCCTTTGCTGGTCAAGTCGGTGAGATGGTCGGTCTGAAGGTGCCGATAGTGAATATGGTCCACCAGTACCTTGTCACCGAAAGCATCCTGGAAGTCAATGATTTGGAAAAAGAAATCCCGGTCGTTCGCGACCCCTGGTCTTCCTGCTACTACCGTCAGGAACAGCAAGGACTTGTAATCGGCCCCTATGAAATGAATGCCGAAGCATGGGGACTTGATGGGATCGACTGGAGCTTTGACAACGCTCTCCTTCCTCCTGACACCGAGAGACTGGAACCGCATCTTGAAAAAGTTGCAGAGCGGATACCTGTTTTTGGGGACGCCGGCATCAAGCGTGTCGTCAGTGGACCCATCACCCACACACCGGATGGTAACTTCCTCCTAGGCCCTGCTCCCGGACTGAAAAACTTCTGGATGTGTTGCGGAGCCAGCATCGGCATCACCCAGGGAGCTGGTGCAGGAAAATATTTGGCTCAGTGGATGATCTACGGGCAGACGGAAATCAATGTACGTGAAATGGATGCACGACGCTTTGGGGACTGGGCAGCCGGACGATACACCCTGGAAAAAGCAGTCGATGATTACGAGCATATGTACCAGGTGCATTATCCCGGTGAATTCCGGGAACCGGGACGAACACAACGCACCACACCTGTGTATGAGACTCTGAAAACCAAGGGTGCCGTCTTTGGAGAGATTTTTGGTTGGGAACGGGCCAAATGGTTCGATCCAAACCAGGAAGGAGAGCAATACAGCTTCAAACGGAACAATTCCTTTAACGCTGTTGCCGCAGAATGTAAAGCGGTGCGTGAACATGCTGGACTTCTCGATCTCTCGAGCTTCGCCAAGTTCGACATTCAAGGAGAAGATGCAACTTCCTTCCTGAATCGTCTATGCGCGAATCGAATTCCAAAAAAGGCTGGCGGCATCTCCCTGGTTCACCTCTTGACCGATCTTGGTGGGATCGAGTGTGAGGGAACGGTTGCTAGGCTTTCCAAGGATGTCTTCTATTTCCTCTCAGCCGCGGTAGCTGAAATCCATGATGAAGACTGGTTGGATCAGCAACGCTTACCCGGTGAAAGGGTGGAGATCTCGAATGTTACCAACGATTACGGAGTACTCGTACTCACTGGTCCTCGTTCAAGGGACATCCTGAAACAACTGACCGATGCCGATCTTTCCAACGAGGCATTTCCCTGGCTGCGGTGTCAGGAGATCGAGGTGGCAGGCATCCCGACCCGTGCCCTCCGTGTTTCTTATGTGGGAGAACTCGGTTGGGAACTCCACCATCCGATGGAGAGAATGCAAGAACTTTACGATCAGTTGCATGAGGCTGGAACATCCCAAGGTCTGAGGGATTTCGGAACTTATGCTGTCAATTCACTTCGCATGGAAAAAGCCTATAAGGCCTGGGGTGGAGAACTGACCACTGAAATCACTCCCGTCGAAGCGGATCTTCTGCGCTTCGTCGATTTCAGCAAATCCTTCACAGGCCGGGAAGCCACCCTGGCCCGTAAACTCCAAAGCACCGCAATGCAGTTGGTCTACTTGAGTTTGGATTCTCCTGAAACCGATTGCCTTGGAAACGAACCGGTCTTCGACGGTGAAAAAATGATCGGTGTCACCACCGGAGGAGCCTATGGACACACCGTCTCCCAAAGCCTGGCTTTTGCTTATGTTCCTCCCGATTATGCGGCACCAGGAACCCGTTTTGAAATTCCACTGCTTGGGGCGCGAAGGAGTGCGACTGTAATTCCGGAAGCGGTCTATGATCCAAACAATGATCGTTTAAAACACGGGTGATTCCTGACAAGGAGGCAAAATGACTCAAGGAGTAGGCAGGAGAATGGGAGGGCGTGAGGCCCGCAGACAGGTGAGGGCTTCAGCTCTCCCTGAATCCCTCAAACCAGTCTGGCCGGGGTATGAAAGCGGACGATACCTTCCGCTTCGGGAACATGAACTGGATTTGATTCATGAACAGGTGATCCGGGTCCTGGAGGAAATTGGACTCACTGATGCCATCCCATCCTGCATCGAGGTAATGGCGGCAAAAGGATGCCGGATGACAGACTCAGGCAGGCTGCTGATTCCAAGAAAGGTGCTCGAAGAAACGCTGGAACAGGCCTCAAAGCAACTCACTCTCCATGGACAAAAACCTGAACATGACTTGGATCTTTCCGGAAGCCGAATCCATTTCGGGACCGGAGGAGCCGCAGTTCATATCGTTGAGGCGGAATCCCGAAATTACCGTGAATCAACCGTCAATGATCTTTATGACCTGGCAAGGCTATGCGACAAACTGGAACATATCCATTTTTTCCAAAGACCGATTGTGTGCCGTGATCTCGACGATCTAAGGGAAATGGATTTCAACACCTGTCTCGCTTCGGTCTTCGGAACCTCAAAACATGTCGGTACCAGTTTCATGGATCCACTTCATGTTGAAGAAAGTCTGAAGGTGCTCCATCTCATTGCTGGCAGTGAGGAAGCCTGGAGAGCTAGACCCTTTGTGAGTATGTCCAGCTGTTTTGTCGTACCTCCGATGAAATTCGCCCAAGACGCCTGTCGTTGTCTCGAAGTCGGAGTATACGGAGGAATGCCAATCCTGTTGCTCAGTGCTGGTCAGGCTGGAGCCACTGCCCCAGCAACGATTGCTGGAGCGGTCGTGCAGTCAGTAGCGGAAGTGCTGGCAGGACTGGTTTATGCCAATGCCATAGTTCCTGGAGCCCAAGTGATTTTTGGCACCTGGCCCTTTGTCTCAGATTTGAGGACAGGTGCAATGAGTGGTGGAAGCGGAGAACAGGCAATACTAATGGCGGCCTGCGCCCAAATGGGGCGCTATTACAATCTTCCCACCGGAATCGCTGCCGGGATGACCGATTCCAAACTCCCAGATGCTCAGTCTGGCTATGAAAAAGGGTATACCGTCACATTGGCTGCTCATTCCGGGGCCAACCTGGTTTATGAATCAGCCGGCATGCAGGCCAGTCTTCTGGGGTGCAGCCCGGAAAGTTATGTCATCGACAACGATATGCTCGGTGCGATCAACCGAACCTTGCGCGGCATCGAAATCAACGAGGATACCTTAGCTTTCGACACCATCCGCCAGGTTTGTACCGAAGGCCCAGGACATTATCTTGGGCATGAGCAAACCCTGTCGCGAATGCAGTCCGATTACCTTTACCCGGAAGTTGGGGATCGTGAAAACATCAATAACTGGATCGATCAGGGTTCGATGAGCATCGAAGAAAGGGCTGCAAAGCGCTGTAGGGAAATCCTCGATACTCATTTCCCCGACCACATCAGTCCTGAAATTGAATTAAAGATTCGGGAACAGTTCCCGGTTCGTTTTGAGAAGGGATCCACAAATACCCTGAATCCCCAAGTAGCTTGACTTCAACATGAGACTGAACAAATTCAATACCCTGACCTTTGATGTCGTGGGAACACTGATTGATTTTGAGACGGGAATTTTGAACTGGTTTCAGCCCCACCTGAAACAGAAGGGATCCGAAGTGGAAGAAGAAGAGATCCTGACCGGATTTGCACGAACCGAGGCACATTATCTCAAGACTCTTCCTAAGAGTTCATTCACTGGACTTCTCCCGGTCATCTACAGCGATATGATGCGTTCTTGGGGTTTTTCTGCCAACGAGGAAGACGGGTTGGAATTTCAGGATTCCATCCAGGAATGGCCACCTTTTCCTGACACGATTGATGCTCTTACAGAATTGAAGAAAAACTATCATCTGGTTGCCGTTTCCAACTGCGATTCCTCCTACCTCGAGTGGATGTCTACAAGCATTGGTGATCCGTTTGATGAGATGGTGAGCAGTGATGTGGTAGGGGTGAATAAACCGGATGAACGTCTTTTCCAGGAAGTTCTGAGACGTCTGAATCGCAGAGGGATCCTTCAAGAGGAAATCCTGCATGTGGCACAGAGCCAATTCCACGACATCGTTCCTGTTTCCGTATTGGGATGGTCTTCCGTATGGATCCACCGTCGCCACAACCGTCCTGGTTTCGGGGCTACCCCAAAACCTTACAAGATGGTGAAACCCTCACTGAACATGCAAAACCTGAAAGAGCTGTTGGAGGTTTTGAAACGGAACCGTGAGGATGAATCGAAACGAAGTAAAGGAACGTTCAGTTTAAGAGTGACTTTCAACCATACAGAAGCAGCCTGAACTCTAAAAATAATAAGATGGCAGATCGGAAAAAACGGGCTGGTGGAAGATCAGCCAGACAGGCAGAAAGGCAGAGGCCTAAAGCCCTAAGTGCAGCCTACATCAAACGCAAAATTCCCGTCTACAACCTGCTTGATGAAGAAAGCCTGAGCCTCATCGAAAACAACGCAGATACCATCCTCCAGGAAATCGGCATCGAATTCCGTGGCGACACGGAAGCCTTGGATCTGCTCAAAGAAGCAGGGGCAGATATCAAAGGAGAACGGGTACGTTTTCCCAAGGGGATGTGTCGGACCTTGATTCAGGCTTCAGCACCAAAGGAATTCATCCAGCATGCCCGTAATCCAGAACGCAGTGTTGTCATCGGAAACGACAATATGGTTCTCGTCCCGGCTTATGGATCACCATTTATTCGGAATGTCGAAGAAGGTCGTCGTTATGCGACGATTGAAGACTTCCGTAATTTCGTCAAACTCGCATACCAGAGCCCCTATCTTCATCATTCCGGAGGAACGATTTGCGAACCTGTCGACCTTCCTGTCAACAAGCGCCATTTCGACATGGTATACACGCACATGCGCTACAGTGACAAACCCTTCATGGGGTCGGTGACCGCACCTGAACGGGCCGAAGATACCGTGGAAATGGCAAAAATTCTGTTTGGTGTCGATTTCGTAGAAAACAACACAGTGATCACCAGTCTGATCAATGCTAATTCACCCATGGTTTGGGACTCAACAATGCTGGGAGCACTCAAAGTCTATTCACGCAACAATCAGGCGGTGATTCTCTCCCCCTTCTGCATTTCAGGAGCCATGTCCCCGGTTACTGTTGCTGCCACATCAACCCAGCTTTATGCAGAGGCATTATCCGGAATGGCTTTTTCGCAGTTGGTCCGACCTGGAGCACCAGTCATCTTCGGTACTTTTTCCAGTTCGATGTCGATGCAGTCTGGTGCCCCAACTTTCGGAACCCCCGAACCTCAACAGGTTCTCTACATCGTCGGAGCTCTAGCCAGGCGTCTCGGAGTTCCTTTCCGAAGCGGAGGAGGTCTTTGTGCTTCAAAGATTCCAGATGCACAAGCGGCATATGAAGCAGCCAATACACTTCAGCATGCGATGCTTGCTGGAGTCAACTTCATGCTCCACACTGCGGGCTGGTTAGAAGGAGGCCTGGCTATGGGGTACGAAAAATTCATCATGGACCTTGATCAGGCAGGCATGATCCACTCTTTCTCTGAAGGTGTTGATCTCTCTGAAAACGGATTCGGTTTGGATGCCATACGTGAAGTTGGACCAGGAAACCATTTTCTAGGATCTTCACATACCCAGGATAATTTTGAAACGGCCTTCTACCGATCTGAACTATCCGACAACAACAGTTTTGAGCAATGGGAAGCAGAAGGAGGTCTCGACATGGCTCAACGCGCACAAGTCAAATGGAAGACAATGCTTGAATCCTATGAAAAACCCTCTATGGACCCTGCACTGGATGAAGAACTTCAGGCTTATATAAACCGGAGAAAAAACTCCTTTCCCGATCAGAATTATTGAACCCTTCAACTCAAAAATGGAGATGTCATGAGTGAAGAAGAACAAATGAATGAAGAAGATGATCTTGATCTTTCAACCCTACCCGATGATGAGCTCGTGCAGCAAATGCATGATGATCTATATGATGGCCTGAAGGAAGAGATTGAGGAAGGCACCAACATTCTCTTGGAACGAGGATGGGGTCCCGACAAGGTCCTAAATGACGCACTGGTGGAAGGAATGCGAATCGTTGGCATTGACTTTCGCGACGGCATCCTTTTTGTCCCTGAAGTTCTGCTTGCGGCTAACGCAATGAAAGGTGGCATGTCCATCCTGCGTCCCCTGCTGGCGGAAACAGGAGCATCTTCAATTGGAAAGATGGTGATCGGGACGGTCAAAGGAGATATCCACGACATTGGGAAAAATTTGGTCGGAATGATGCTCGAAGGTGCTGGATTTGAAGTCATCGACTTGGGCATCAACAATCCGGTGGAAAACTATCTTGAAGCGCTGGAAGAGCATAAACCTGATATGCTCGGCATGTCGGCCCTGCTAACCACCACCATGCCTTATATGAAAGTGGTGATCGATGAGCTGGTCAATCGTGGAATACGGGATGATTACATCGTGATGGTCGGTGGAGCTCCACTTAATGATGAATTCGGTGAGGCCATCGGAGCTGACGCCTATTGCCGAGATGCGGCTGTGGCCGTCGAAACAGCGAAAGCGCTGGTGAAGGAAAAAAGAGAAAAACAGGCAGAAGGAATTGAAGTTTGATGAAGGATTCCCATGAAATTCTGATGATCGCCTGTGGTGCACTGGCCCGTGAAATTGAAACGCTCAAACAGCTCAACCAGATGAAATTCTGGAAGATCCGATTTCTTCCAGCTCGCTGGCACAATCATCCTCAAAAGATTCTGGAAGGAATTGAGAAAATCCTGGAAGAGACCAACGGCCGATATTCCAGGATTTTCGTCGCATATGCAGATTGTGGAAATGGAGGAATGTTTGATCGGCTGATTGAGAACTATGGTGTCGAAAGGCTTCCAGGTGCCCATTGTTATGAATCCTTCAGCGGGACACAAAACTTTGAAAAGATGATGGTAGAGGAACCGGGCACTTTTTTTCTCACCGATTTTCTGGTGAAGACCTTCGACCAACTGGTCTTCCGTGAACTGGGGCTGGATCGTCATCCTGAATTGAAAGAGGAATATTTCAGACACTACAAGCGCCTGGTGTATCTTGCACAAACCGTTGATTCCGAACTCAGGACCAAAGCAAAACAGGCTGCAGAGTTACTTGAACTCAAATACGAGTACCGATACACCGGATATGGAGATCTGAAAACAGTGCTAAACTCTTGGCTGCAAACTTCCCTTTATGGCAAAACTGATCAGCATCTACTGGCGTGACATCCCTTCTCAGGTAATCGCGAAAAAAGGCCGAACTAGTGCCAAAGTGCAACTTTCCGAACGATTCCAAGTCGCGATCGATAAAGCTGCGATGAGGGCGGGAAAGCAGGGAAGTGCAGAATATCTGGACGATTGGCGCAGATCGTATTCCGACTGCGGAGACAACTTGGATAAGGCAGCCTCAGAGGCTGCAGAAAAATATGAACTCGAATACTCAGATGATCGACTGACCCTTCTCGCTAAAGCAAAGGGGCTTGATCCTGAAAAAGAGAATCATCCTGAAATTGAAAAATCCAACGGGGATTAAGGTTCAAAGCAAAGAATTCAACAAATCATTCATTCTAAACAACGGAATTATATCACTCATACCAATTCATGACTGAAACCATCATCAGTTCCGCATCCAAGGAAATCCGCATCGGTTTTGAACAACCGTTTGTGATCATAGGAGAGCGAATTAATCCAACTGGACGCAAGTTGCTTGCAAAGGAAATGGCCGAAGGAGATTTTTCTCGTGTGGAAAAGGATGCTTTGGCTCAGGTTGAAGCAGGAGCCCAAATGCTTGATGTCAATGCAGGCATTCCCCTCGCGGATGAACCGTTTATCCTTGCAGAAACAATTAAACTCGTGCAATCCCTGACCAATGTACCACTTTCCATCGATTCCTCCATTGTAGATGCCCTAGAAGCTGGTCTTAAGGTCTACCAAGGCAAAGCCCTCCTTAACTCTGTCACAGGGGAAGAGGAACGTCTCGAATCGGTGCTTCCTCTGGTAAAAAAATACAACTGTGCTGTAGTCGCCATTTCCAATGATGAAACAGGAATTTCTGAAGATCCTGATGTGCGTTATGAAGTTGCAAAAAAAATTGTCGAACGTGCCGAGGACCACGGCATTCCAAGGGCCGATGTGATTGTCGATCCGCTGGTGATGCCCATTGGAGCCATGGGATCAGCAGGAGTGCAAGTGATGCAACTTGTGCGACGCCTGAAAGTGGAGTTGAAGGTCAACACCACCTGCGGAGCTTCAAACGTCAGTTTTGGACTGCCCAATCGGGATGGAGTGAATGCCGCTTTCCTGACCATGGCCATGGCTTCAGGATTGACCTCCGCGATCACCAATCCGCTTCATGGCTCCGTCATGCAGGCAGTGATGGGTGGCGACGTGATGCTCGGACATGACAGCAACTGCAGCAATTGGATCCGTAAATACCGAGAACCGCCCACTGTGTTGAATTCGGGTGCAGGAAGGCGTGAACGCCGACGAACAAGAACTTCCAGAACTGCCTGAATTTCCATGACCGTCAGCGTCTTTGAACTCTTCAAAATCGGTATCGGGCCTTCCAGTTCCCACACGGTAGGGCCGATGAAAGCAGCACGGCTTTTTTTGGAAAATGCCAAACAGCAAGGACATTTTGAGGATGCTGTTTCGTTGTCTACCGAATTTTTCGGTTCGCTCGCCCTAACCGGAATCGGACATGGAACGGACAAAGCCGTGTTGATGGGACTCGAGGGTGAGTTTCCAGAAACAATTGATCCTGCCTCAGTAGGCCCACGCTGTGATAAAATCCAGAGAAATTCCAAACTCGACCTTCTGGGATTCAAAACCATTCCTTTCTCCATCGAGGAAAACCTAAAGTTCCACCAAGAAGAACAGCTTCCAATCCATTCAAACGGGATGCGTTTTTCACTTTATGATGCATCTGCCTATCAAACATTTCAGCAAGTGTTCTATTCCATCGGTGGGGGGTTTGTCATGGAAGAATCAGAAATGCAGCAACCCTCCGGGCCAGGAACCAATCCCCTACCCTACCCCTTTTCCAATGCGTCAGAATTGCTCGAACTTTGTGAAAATCAACACTGGAGCATCGCAGAACTGATTCATGAAAATGAAAAATCCTGGCAAAACGAACAGGAAATCCACCACGGACTGCAGAAAATCTGGGAGGTAATGCAACAATGCATGCAAAGGGGACTGGAATCCGAAGAGATCTTTCTACCTGGAGGCCTTCATGTTCGTCGCAGGGCCAGGGGCCTTTTCCAGGAATTGACCCAAGAACGTGAACAAGGGATCGTTGAGACAATGGACTGGGTCAGCCTTTACGCGATCGCCGTCAATGAAGAAAATGCCGCTGGAGGAAGAGTCGTCACCGCCCCTACAAATGGAGCTGCAGGGGTGATTCCGGCTGTCATGCATTACTGTTTTGATACGCGAAAAGATTTTGATGAAAACGCAGTAGCAAAATTTTTGCTCACCGCCGCGGGCATAGGTATCCTCTTCAAAGAAGGTGCTTCACTTTCTGCCGCCGAAGTTGGCTGCCAGGGAGAAATCGGGGTCGCCTGTTCCATGGCCGCCGCAGGACTCGCAGCAGTAATGGGAGGAAGCCCAAGGCAAGTCACCAATGCCGCAGAAATCGGAATGGAACACAACTTGGGTCTGACTTGTGATCCTGTTGGTGGATTGGTTCAAATTCCCTGCATTGAACGCAACACGATGGGAGCCGTAAAGGCGATCAACGCTGCACGGCTTTCGATGCGAGGGAACGGTGAACATAAAATATCCCTTGATCATGTGATTGCGACAATGCGGCGAACCGGTGAAGACATGCTTCACCATTACAAAGAGACCTCCCTTGGGGGTCTGGCTGTCAGTTCAATTGAATGCTGACCAGGGATGTCTAAAGAAGCAGCTTCAACCGCATCGACATCGATTCTGAAAGACGCATCAGTGTATTATTGTGATAACCATGCATCTTGTTTTTCATTCATGTTTGTAAGATACTAAATGGTTTTATTCAAATAGGATTATTGATGATTTAATCCTGAAACAAAGATTTTTTTAAACCATTAATTTTTTTTACCAAATCAACATTCCTAAAAAAGAGAAAGTATGCTCTATGCACATGAGTTAATCGAACACACACCTGCAATTCACATGATTTTTCACTGGGCTCAGTATGGTATTCTGGTGGCGTTTACAGCATTTTCCTTTAGGATGCTGAAAAAAATCCACAACAAGAATGACCAATAATTTTCCCGTTAGGCATGGTATTACAGAATCCCAGTGAAACGGTACCTTTGTTTTCCTTTCTTTCGGAACATCAAATTCCTTATCAACGTGCCGACCATCCTCCGGTGTACACCGTAGAGGAATCCAAGAAGCTGAATCTCGGACTCGAGGGAGGTGCCACGAAAAATCTCTTTCTTCGGGACAAGAAGGGGAAAAGACATTTCTTGTTCTGTGTTGAACAATCGAAACAGGTCGATCTGAAGAGGGTCCCTAAACTCATTGATTCAACCAACTTGAGCTTTGCTTCACCGGAGCGTTTGCAGAAACATCTCGGCATAAAACCGGGTTCGGTCAGTCTCCTTGCACTGATCAATGATACTGAGGGTCAAGTAGAGGTTTTGATCGATGAAGAACTTTGGGAACAGGAAAATATTCTCTGCCACCCCCTGACCAATACAGCAACGCTTTCCCTCAAAAAGGAAGATCTTGAACGATACATCCAAAAAACAGGGCATCAATTTCAACTGGTCGAGGTGCCCCACCAACTTGCAGAATAGGAGAATTTCATGAATAGGACTGCAGATGTAGTCATCATCGGTGCGGGTATTATTGGTTCCGCCACATCGTTTGAACTCGCCAAAAGGGGCTACAAAACTCTCAATATCGACAAGCTTCCAGCCTCAGGTTACGGCTCCACCAGCAATTCCTGCGCGATCGTCAGAGCTCACTATTCAACCTGGGATGGAGTAGCGATGGCCTACGAAGGTTTTTTTTACTGGGATGACTGGAAGGACTATCTGGAAGTGGATGACGACCGTGGACTAGCAAAGTACATGAAAACCGGAAGTATCATGTTCATTCTCAGTGGTGAGGATCACAGCAAGAAATCACTGAAACTTTTCCAGGAAATCGGAGTGGATCATGAGATCTGGGACCTGGAAACACTGAAACAAAAGATGCCGATCTACAGCCATGACTGGTATGATGGCACCACCCGTCCTGATGAAGATGAGAATTTTTGGGACAAGTCTGGAAAACAGATCGAGGGCGCCGTCTGGACCCCGGGATCCGGATACGTCAGCGATCCCCAATTAGCGACTCATAACCTTCAGGTCGCAACGGAAGCAAAAGGCGGAGAGTTCCTCTTCGATGCTGAGATCATGGAAATCCGTCAGTCCAACGGAAAGATCGAAGGGGTAACTCTGACCACGGGAGAACAGATTGACTGTAAAACGGTAGTAAATGTGGCTGGACCTCACTCGTTCGTGATCAATCGGATGGCTGGCGTTGAAGATGACATGAACATCAAAACGAAGGCTCTTCGGCACGAAGTCCATCACGTCCCCTCTCCTCCAGGATTTGATTTTGAAAAAGACGGAGTCCACACTTCCGACGGAGACAATTCCATATACTTCCGGCCTGAAACCGGCAACAGCATCCTCATTGGTAGTGAAGATCCTGAATGTGATCCCAAGGAATGGATCCCGAATCCGGACGAATTCAATAGAAACATCACCGAAAGCCAATGGAAAGCACAGGTATACCGTTGCATGAGAAGGATCCCCACTCTAGAAGAACCCTCAAGGACAAAGGGGGTGGTCGATCTCTATGACGTTTCTGATGACTGGATTCCGATCTATGATAGCTGCAGCCTCAAAGGCTATTATATGGCCATCGGGTCCAGTGGCAACCAGTTCAAAAATGCTCCCATTGCAGGGCACTGTATGGCGGAACTGGTTGATGCATGTGAAAATGGACGTGAACATGACAAGGATCCAGTTCAGGTGAAAACCGTTTACACCGGATTGACCCTCAACATGGGTTTCTACTCCCGTAAGCGTGAGATCAATCCCAACAGCAGTTTCTCTGTCAATGGATAACCATGAGCTTCCAACTGAATTGTCCCAATTGTGGTAAACGTGCCGTCTCCGAATTTACATTTAAAAGTGAATTCCAGGATCGTCCGGCACCTGATGCCGATTTCAAGGAATGGGGAGATTTCGTCTTCCTACGTGAAAACAAGAAAGGAAAACAGACCGAATGGTGGTTTCATCGAAGCGGATGCCAAAGCTGGTTTCTAGTGGAACGTGACACCACTAACAACACGGATCACCAAAGTTTCTGGTTCAAGGATTTCAAAAAAAAGTGACCGTAACAAGAGAAGCATAATATGAGCAGACGCATTGATTCTCACGAGTTTTTCCAGGTTCGAGAACCAGGAAAAGAGATAAACTTTCTTTTCGACGGGAGTGTGGTTTGGGCCCAGGAGGGAGATACCATCAGCACAGCGTTGATAGCCTCCGGGAAAAAGCTGGTCTCCAGAAGTTTCAAATACCATCGACCTCGAGGCATCTATGATGCGGATGGATATGGGCCAGAATCACTGGTGACGGTTGATGACGAACCGAACCTGCTTGCCGATCGTGTTTTGGTCCGGAACGGAATGGATGTCCGATCACAAAATAACTGGCCCTCTCTTGATTTCGACCTTGCTGAAATCAATGACGTGGTTGTCCCCTTCCTGCCCAACGGTTTTTATTACAAGATGTTCCACAAACCAAAATGGCTTTGGCCGATTGCGGAAAAACAGATCCGAAAAGTGGCCGGGCTTGGAAGCATTGATACTGCAGGAAGACATGTCTCGAGACGTTATGAAAAACGCTACCGTTTCCCGGACATCTGTGTCGTGGGTGGGGGCCCTTCAGGGCTTGCAGCCTCAAAAGCCGCTCTGGACGAAGGCAAGAAGGTCCTGTTGCTGGATGACCATCCGGAAATTGGAGGGCATTCACTCCACAGCCTTTCCATCATTCAGGATTCACCCTTTTCTGAACTTGAAGGAATGGCCGAACATGAAGGAATCAGAAAACTTGCTGCAGATCTTCAAAATGCCTCCAATCTGGAAATCATGAGCGATGCCACTGTCTTCGGAGTCTTCGAAGACAACCTGGTAGCCGCACAATGGGGGACTGATCTCATGAAGATCCGGGCTGATCGCGTCATCCTTGCAACAGGAGCTTCCGATCGACACCTCGTCTTTGATAACAACGATCGTCCAGGCATCATGACATCTCGTGGAGTCGAACGCCTCATCATGATCCATGGAATATCTCCCGCAAATGAAGCAGTAGTCGTTACCAGTCATGATGGAGGATATCACACTGCCCTCCTGCTCCATGGAGCAGGAGTAAAACTGAAAGCAGTGGTGGACTCACGTTCCTCGGGAACCCAAGGTCCCTTTGAAGAGCAGATCAAGAATCTTGATGTTCCAGTTTACCGCAATATGACGGCCCATAGAGCCCATGGAAGAAAAAAATTACAGAGGGTTGATATTGGCCCGGTTCTAGGAGGAGAAGCCACCCAATCATTTGACTGTGATCTTCTGGTCACCGCAGTTGGTCTTATGCCCCGACTGAGTCTTCTTTCCATGGGACGGAGCAGGCCGGAATGGGATCCAGAGCGTCAAATCCTGAGGATCTTTGATTTGCCTGAAAACATGTATGCCGTCGGCGAGGTGGAGGGGTCCGCAGACATCTCGAGGCTGCTCCAGGAAGGGATGCAGACCGGAATCGCAGCGTCAAAGGGGAATGTTCAACCGAAATTCGAGCGGAAACCTGAAGAAATGATCGAAGCTCTACCAGCCGACATTGAATCAGGCGGTGATCACCATTTCATTTGCAAGTGCATGGATGTGACTCGCAAAGAAGCCTGTGTCTCCATTGATGAAGGTTTCGATCAGGTTGAAAGCTTAAAGCGTTACACGAGCATGGGCATGGGGCCATGTCAGGGTAAAAGCTGCCATGAGGCAGTCGCCAGACTGGCCGCTAAAGATACTGGACTCCGTGAAAACGAAGCAGTTCCGACCACCATGAGACCTCCAGCTTTTCCTGTTTCTTTTGGACTGCTGTCAGGCCGGGCCCACCATCTTGGCCCTATCCGCCGAACTCCAATGCATCCATGCCACATTGATCTTGGTGTTAAATTTCTCGATGCCGGTGCCTGGAAACGTCCGGATTCCTATACAAATCCCCAAAAAGAAGCTCTTACCGTACGTGAAGGTATTGGCATAATTGATGTCAGTACCCTCGGGAAAATAGAACTGAGTGGTCCGGATGTAATAGATTTTATGCATTTTATGCTTCCAGGAAAATTTGCCAAACTGGAAGTGGGCCGCACCCGTTATGCGATCATGATTGGAGAGGACGGAATTCTCTTTGAGGACGGAACCATCTCCCAAATAGAAAAAGGAAAATACTATATCAGCACCACCACTGGTAATCAGGATGCCATCTACACCCTTTTCCAATGGTGGTTGACGACTGGAAATTATGATGTACAGGTCAAGAATCTGAGTGGTGGAATTGCCGGAGTCAATATTACTGGTCCCAAAACTCGTGAATTTCTAAGCAGCGTGATCGATCTGGATTTTTCCAATGAAGCTTTTCCTTACATGCATAACCGTCAAGCCAATCTGGACGGAGTACCGTTGAACCTTTTCCGTATTGGTTTTACGGGTGAACTGGGATACGAAATTCATTTTCCCAGTGAATTTGGAGAATCGGTCTGGAATTACTTCATGGATAAAGGTGTATCTTTCGGATTGAAACCTTTCGGTGTGGAAACACAGCGCATCCTCCGTCTTGAAAAAGGACACCTCATTCCTGGTGCAGACACGGATGCATTGAGCAACCCCTATGAAGCAGGGGTGGACTTTGCCATTCGGGACGAGAAAGAGGATTTCATTGGAAAAGCCTTCCTGGCAGAGTTCAAGCAGCGTGAGATCGAGAACCGATTGGTCCCCTATTGTCTTCAAAAGGGGAGCCCCATCCCAACAGATGGTGTGGCCGTGATAGCGAATGGCAAACCAGTCGGACGGATCACCAGTTCGAGGATGAGCCCAACCCTAGGTTACGGGATCGGCATGGCTTGGGTTCCTGCCGAATCAGCAGAAGCAGGAAGCAATTTCAATATCCGCCACCTCGACGGAACCAGCGTGATGGCTACGGTACTCGATCATGCTGCATATGATCCCGAAGGGACTCGTCTTAAAAATTAAAGCATTAGAATACTGGAAAAAATAAATTAACTATGTTGAACAAAAACAGTCCGCTTTCCGGGATTTACCGTAGCCATTCAGCTCAGTTGACTGAGGTTTCAGGTTGGCAAATGGCGGAAAATTATGGAAACACAGATCTGGAACAAAAACATTTGGAGGAACAGTGTGTTCTCACTGACTGGTCCCACATAGGAAAAATCAGTCTTTCTGGAGTAAATGCTGCGGTTGATGCGGAAAAGATGATCCAAGGCTCTTCCAAAACCAAGGTATTGAACACCCTGATGGTCAAAGATGCAGCAGCCTTGAGACTCACAGAAAATGACTTTCTGTGCTTAACCGAGGCAGGCATGGAAGAAACCTTGCTCGTTAAATTGAAAAAACCACAAAGCACGCTCATCAATCAAACCGGGGCCATGGGATGCTTTGCTTTGGGAGGCCCGCGAAGAGATGAAGTCCTTGAACGATCCACCGCAGTCGATTTACGCAGGGATCGAATGTCTCAAGGTTCCGTTCTGCAGTCAACCATACATACGGTCTCATGCACGATTTTCCGCACTGAGGATTTGGATATTCTGGTTCATCCACGTTCCTTTTCAGAATCACTATTCGATGCACTGATGGATGTCGGCATAGGTGTAGGCCTGGTCCCTGCCGGTCTTGCCACCGTTCCTGTGTCATTTCGCAGAGAGGACGCATGACCGAAAGAATGTGGAATAACCATGAGATGCTTCCCAGTTATGACGTAGTGATCATTGGTGGAGGAGCTCATGGGCTGGCTACTGCCTACTACCTGGCTAAAAATCACGGCATCACCAATGTCGCCGTCATGGAGCAGAAGTTCATCGGCTACGGAGGGTCCGGAAGAAATACCGCCATCCTGCGTTCCAATTACCGAACGGAAGAAGGGATCCTCTTCTATGACCAAAGTCTGAAACTCTATGAAGACCTGGCTCAGGATCTGGATTATAATCTGATGTTCAGTCAGCAAGGACACTTTACCCTCGGCCACAGTACTGCGTCGATGCAGGCTTTGACGACTCGGGCGGCCTACAATCAAGCAGTGGGAGTAGACAGCACCATTCTGGAACCACCGGAAATCAAGAAGATGCTTCCGGAAATCGACATTTCCAACCATCCCCGCTATCCCATTATGGGAGCGCTTTATCATCCTCCCGGAGGCATCATACGACATGATGCCGTCGTCTGGTCCTATGCCCGTGGTGCTGACCGAAGGGGAGTTCACATCCACCAGTTGACTGAAGTTCAGGATATCATCGTCGAAGATGGAGAGGTCCGAGGGGTGGAGACCAGTCGTGGAAGAATCAACTGCAAACAGGTGGTTTCCTGTGTTGCAGGTTGGAGTTCAGAAATATGCAAAATGGTCGGGGTCAAACTTCCATTGGTCACCCATCCCCTGCAGGCTTTGGTGACCACAGATTACAAACCCTGGTTGCATCATGTCGTGGTCAGTTCGACTCTGCACATCTATCTCAGTCAATCCGACCGGGGTGAATTAGTGTGTGGAAACGGCATCGACCATTATCCTCATTATGGCATGCGTTCTACTCTGGGCTTTCTGGAATCCTACGCAGCACATCTTCTAGAACTCTTCCCCATCCTTCACAACGTTAGCGTCCAACGTCAATGGGCCGGCCTTTGTGACATGACTCCCGACTACAGCCCGATCATTTCGATGGTCGAGGAAGTTGATGGATTCTATGTCAATTGCGGTTGGGGTACCTGGGGTTTCAAAGGTTCACCGGCAAGTGGATGGAACACGGCTCAGATGGTTGCAGAACGCAAGACTCCGGAACGGATCGCTGGTTTTCGACATGACCGTTATGTCAAAAACAGACTGGTTGGAGAAAAAGCAGCTGCTTCAGTAGGAAATTAAAAAATTGCTCACCCATAAAACTCATCTGCCGTTCGACAACACTTTCGGGGCAGGCTATTATTTTATACTATAAATCGTTCAGAAAAGGAGCATTTGTGGAAATTATTGTACCCATCAGACAGGTTCCGGATGTTGCTTTAAACATCCGAGTTAATGACGGCGTTGTTGTGGAAGACGGCGTCAGTTTCGTCATCAGCAGTTGGGATGAAACCGCAATTGAAGGCGCCCTGCAAATGACTGAGGAACTCGGAGGAGAAGTCACCCTGCTTGGAATAGGCCCTCAGCGTGTTTCAGAGGCGCTTCGTAAAGGTTTGGCCATGGGAGCCCATAAGGCAATTCATGTACTCTATGAAGAAGGTCAAACGGATTCATTCGGATATGCCAAGATCATGACTAAAGTTATGGAAGGCAGGAATTACGATATGATCCTGACCGGAAAACAGGCCCAAGACACGGATGCAGGTTTAACAGCCTCCATGCTGGCAGAATTTCTTGAACTTCCCCAGGTGACCAATATCATCCGCTTCGGTGACCTTGCTGCCGACGGATTGACTGTGTACCGCAAGGGAGATCATGGCACTGAGGTTCTCGGCCTTAAACTCCCTGCCGTAGTGACGGTCAACGATAGCCTCAATGAACCCCGATTGGCCTCAATGCGGGGAATCATGATGGCCAAGAAAAAACCGATGGAGTCTCTCACCCCAGCAGACCTCGGTATGAATGCAGAAGAACTGGGGCTTCAGGGATCCATGACCGAGGTACTCAAGTTCGAAAAACCGGAATCCCGTAAGGAAGGAGAACGGTTTGAAGGTGAAGAAACAGAAACGGTCCCCATGACACTCCAAAAGCTAGTCAGCGAAGCCAAGCTTGCCGTATGAAGGTGCAAAAAAGAAATATAGGAGAGAATTAAAAATGCCGAAAGTATTAGTAGTTGCGGAATCAAAAAACGGAGAAATCAAGAAACCTACTCTTGAATTATTGAGTCTTGCCAAATCTCAGAACCTTCAGGCTGAAACCATTTTGATTGGAAATGATGTTTCATCTCATGCAGATCTGCTCGCAGGATATGGAGCAGAAAAAGTTTATTTGGCCGATGATGCTGGCCTCTCCATTTACAACACTTCTCAGTTCACAGCACTGGTGGAGGATGCTGCCAAACAGTCTGGAGCCACCCAAATCTGGCTTACCTCTTCTGAAACCGGAAGGGATCTTACACCACGGGTTGCCGCTCGATTCGGAGTAGGTGCCCTCAGTGATGTGACGGAACTGGAAATCAACGGAGACGATATTACCGTTGTCCGCCCTTGTATGGCCACGAAGCTCGTGCAGCAATGCAGGTTCAGGAATGATGGACTGAAAGTGATCAGCATCCGTGCGGGAACCTATGAAGCAACAGAGGCCTCTGCGGGTAGCGCCGACACGGTTTCTCTCAGTATTCCAGAGGGAGACCCCAGAGTGGAGGTTCGTAACATTCAGGTTGAAGAGACCAACGAGATCGAACTCAACGAAGCCAGCATTGTTGTTTCTGTCGGTCGAGGCACAGGTGGAACAGAAGGATGTGAATTCGTCAAACCACTGGCTGGTGAAATGGGCGCAGCATTCGGGGCCTCACGAGCTGTTTGCGATGCGGGCTGGATGCCCCACAAGCATCAGGTCGGACAGACTGGCACAGTTGTTTCCCCTGATTTTTATTTCGCATTCGGAATTTCCGGAGCGATCCAGCATCTGGCAGGAATGTCCGGTTCAAAAGTGATTGTAGCGATCAATAAGGATGCAGAAGCACCGATTTTCAAAGTGGCTGATTATGGAATCATAGGGGATCTATTTAAAGCAGTTCCAGTTTTTCAGGAAGAAGTTGGCAAACTGAAAAATTAACCTCGAATCCCCTCAAGGGTGTTTCATGAATGGTCGAGTTAAAAGCGATTTCAGGAAACCCTTAAATTTTCAGAAGATAAAGACATGAAAACACAATACCGTGCAGTCATCATCGGCGGTGGTGTGGTCGGCACCAGCCTGCTTTACCATCTCTGCAAAATGGGTTGGGAGGACTCGGTCCTTGTTGAAAAAATCGAACTCACTTCAGGCTCCACCTGGCATGCTGCTGGGCTCCTTCCACTGTTCAACATGAGCTACAGCGTGGGAAAAATCCACAAATACAGTGTTGATCTCTACCAGCAACTGGAAGGAGAAACAGGACAACCCGTCGGTTTTCATAGAAATGGGAACCTCCGTCTCGCCAGAACCCAGGAGCGGATGGATGAATACCGACGTTATTCAGGAACTGCCAGTACGATCGGTGTACCCTACCGCCTGATCGGTCCAGAGGAAGTCAAGAAACTGTGGCCTTTTGCAGAAGTTGGGGATCTTGTTGGTGCCCTTTATCATCCCGATGATGGACACGTCGCTCCCGTGGATTTGACGATGGCTCTTGCGAAGGGTGCAAGGATGAACGGTGGAGAGATCTACACCGAAACCGAAGTCACCGACATCACACAGAAACCGAATGATGAATGGGTCGTCAACACTTCCAAAGGAGATATCACCTGTGAAGTGGTGATCTCGTGTACAGGAAACTATGCGCGCCAGACAGGCCGTATGGTTGGCCTTGAACTGCCCGTAGTTCCCGTTGAACATCAATACATCGTTACTGGAGCCATTCCAGAGTTGGCAGAATACAATAAAAATGGAAATCCAGAGTTGGCAGTGTTGAGAGAAAGTGATGCCTCCTACTACATGCGCCAGGAAGCCGATGGGTTGATTCTCGGCCCCTATGAAAAGGGAGCACCCTGCTGGGCCCTCGATGGAGTTCCGGAAGGATTTGGACAGGAACTGCTCGCTCCAGATGTGGAACGACTGGAACCACATGTAATCGCTGCAGGCCAACGAGTTCCGCTTTTTGAATCGGCAGGCATGAAGGAATGCATCAACGGCCCGATTGCATATACTCCCGATGGAAATCCTATCGTCGGACCAGCACCAGGACTTAAAAACTTCTACCTCTCAGAAGGCCACAGTTTCGGCATCACGGCTGCCGGTGGTTCAGGAAAATTCCTCGCGGAATGGATCATCGAGGGCCATGCAAGTATCGATATGCTGGGCGTCGACCCACGCCGTTACAGTTCCACACAGTCGACTCGTGATTTCATCAAAGCGAAGAACGAAGAAGCTTACGAGCATGTCTTCGTCATTCACTATGATTTTGAAGAACGGCTGGCCGCCAGACCCGCCAAGACGAGCAAGGTTTATGACCGGCATAAGGAACTCAATGCTTCCTTTGGGCAGCGTTATGGTTGGGAACGTCCGAACTGGTTTGCTGCAAAAGGTCAGAAAGCCTACAACAAATACAGCTTTCACACCAGGAAGACCAACTGGTTTGAGCGAGTAGGCCTTGAGGTTTGTGGAACCCGGGAACGTGCAGCCCTTCTGGATCTGACCCCTTTTGCCAAACACCAAATCTCCGGACCAGGAGCAGAAACCTATCTTGACTCGATGGTCGCGAACCGGCTTCCGAAGAAAAAAGGTGGAATCACCCTGGCCCATGCCCTGACTCCCACAGGTGGAGTCGAATCAGAATTCACCATCACCCGCGAGGAAGAAGATCGTTTCTATGTGGTCAGTTCAGGTGCCGCGGAACGTCATGATCATGATTTACTGCTGCGAAATCTTCCTGATGACGACAGTGTCAAACTCGTAAATAAAACCATGGATTTGGGAACCTTGGTGATCTGTGGTCCTGAATCGAGAAATTTGATGGCCAAAATTACCGATGCTGATCTGTCCTCATCTGCATTCCCTTGGCTCACCTCCCAGGCGATCACCGTTGCGGGAGTTCCATTATTGGCGATGCGGGTTAATTTCGTTGGAGAACTGGGTTGGGAACTTCATCATCCCATTGACCGTCAACTGGAATTATTCGATGCCATTGTCGAAGCGGGTGCAGACATGGACCTCGTCCATCTCGGTATGTATGCGATGGAATCCCTCCGGCTGGAGAAGTCCTACCGTATGTGGGGTATGGATTTAACCAAAGAATACTCCATCCTCGAAGCAGGACTGGACCGCTTCGTGAAAATCCAGAAAGGACAATTCACCGGTCGTGAAGCCCTTCTCCTGCAACGTGAATCCGGAGTCCCTCAGGAATTCGTGACCCTTGAAGTTGATGTGGATGACGCCGACCCCATGGGAAACGAACCGGTATTTTCTGGAAACGAGATGGTGGGAAGAGTCACTTCCGGATGCTTTGGTCATTCCATTGGCAAAAGCCTCGCCCTGGCCTACGTCGAAAGCGGAATTGGCAATATCGGCACGGAACTGGAACTGGAAATCCTCGACAAGCGTTTCCCCACCCGGGTGATTCCGGAATCTCCCTGTGACCCACAGAATGAGAAACTGAGGATCTAGAAAATACTAAAACATCGTTCGAGATAATCCGCACTCCAGGATCCATCATCAATTTGTGGAAGTTCCTGACTTCCACAAATGGGCTTTTGGGAAATCAATTAAGCCAATTTCCAGTTTCTCCAAAACATTTTTTCGTTCGGTTTCTTCACCGTCCAAAATCTGAAGCAACTGAACAATATCTCTTCTCCATGAACAATCCAGGATCTATAGAATTCCAATATTGCCCAAGAATTGGTCAACTCAGCAGTTTATTCATTGACGTTGAAGAAGAGTTTAAACTCTTAAAAAAATGTTGCTTGGAGAATTAAAAACTGGATTTTCAGGGTTGGATAAAGGTAAACCTCCTCGAAAATCATTCATCGATTCCAATCGGAACTCGTGGGCGTGAGAAAGATTCATGAAAGACAAAACAGTTGAAAAAACCCTGACAAGATCAGGGCGGCGAACTCGGTCTGGGGGGCGCTCTGCAAATACTGCCCGAAGGAGCACTGAATTATTCAAACAAATCCCCTGGCACCTGCCCTTGAATCATGACCGGCCAATCGAACCTCTATCCCAGGAGGGAGTGCAGGCCATCCATGATGGTGCGATGCAGATCCTGGAGCAGGTTGGGATCGAGTTCCTCAACAAGGAGGCGTGTGAACTATTTGCTCATGCCGGAAGTCGAGTTGATGGGAACAACGTCAAAATGGATCGTGATTGGGTGATGGAGATGATTGGCAAAGCACCTTCACAATTTACCATCACCCCACGCAATCCTGAGCGCGAAATTATCGTCGGTGGTAATCACATCCTGTTTGGAAATGTATCTTCACCTCCTAATTATTATGACATAGATCTGGGCAAAAAGGTTCCCGGCACCCGTGAAAAATGCGCCAACCTGATCAAACTTTCACAACATTTCAACTGCATCCATATGATCGGAGGCTACCCCGTTGAGCCGGTGGATCTTCATCCTTCGATCCGCCACCTGGAGGTCCTCTTCGATAAGCTTACGATGTCGGACAAAGTCTGCCATGCCTACTCACTTGGCAAGGAACGGGTAGAAGATGTGATGGAGATGGTCAAAATCGCAGGAGGTTTGTCGGAGGAGGAATTCCAGTCGAAGCCTCGCCTTTATACCAACATCAATTCCACCTCACCACTCAAGCATGACCATCCGATGATTGATGGAAGCCTGCGTCTGATCCGCAGGGGACAGGCAGTTTTCGTGACTCCCTTCACTCTTGCCGGAGCGATGGCACCTGTGACAATAACCGGAGCAGTGACGCTTTCCATTGCAGAAGCATTGTCGGCCATTGCATTGTTTCAATATGTGAAGCCCGGTTGTGCATGTGTGATCGGAACCTTCACATCGAATGTTGACATGAAATCAGGTGCACCTGCTTTTGGGACACCAGAATACATGCGGGCTACCCAGATCACGGGTCAAATGGCGCGCTTTTATGGCATGCCGATGCGTGCCTCAGGTGTGTGTACCGCCAATGTTCCCGACGGCCAATCCATTTGGGAAACATCCAACTCTTTATGGTCAGCGGTACAGTCAGGAACCAATGTAGTCTATCACTCCGCTGGATGGCTTGAGGGCGGATTGATTGCCAGTCCAGAAAAATTCATCATGGATTGTGAAATGCTGCAGATGATCCAGCGTTACATGGAACCGGAAATCTGGAACTCAGACCCGGATGCAATTGCGATTGATGCGATTAAGGAAGTTGGTCCTACTGGACATTTTTTTGGAATTCAGCATACTCAGGACCGTTATCAGAGCGCTTTTTATGAACCTTTTGTCAGTGACTGGCGTAATTTTGAGGCTTGGGAGGCTGCAGGTGGAGTCTGGACGGCACAACGTGCCAACCAATTATTCAAGGATATCCTGGCCCGTTTTGAAGCTCCTTCATTGGCTGCCGACAAGCTTGAGGCTCTGTCTGATTTTGTTGCCCGACGCAAAGCTGAAGGAGGGGCCCCAACCGATTTTTAATCTTTTCTGTTCCAGTTTGCATAGAGGAATTCACTGAATTCATAGTTGAACAAAACACTTCTATGCGTGACATTGATCAACCGCATTGAATTTGTCCAAAGAATTTTGAGCCCACAATCATTTCAAAGCCCAGTCGAATGCTTGCATATCCGAATGGTATTGAGGACAAACCTATAAAGTAGAACTTTCAAAACGTGGTTTCATGTCCAATACCATGGTTTTAACACCGAAAGAAGCACAAGATTTAATCCTTAATGCTTTGATCGGCTCCGGGACTTCTCCAGAAAATGCAAACTACTTCACCGAGGCAATTCTGGACACAGAATTATCCGGACTCGAAGGTCATGGATTCTACTGGCTTCAATATTATTGTTCTCATTTGCTCAGTGGTAAAGTCGACGGCAAAGTCATCCCTCAGATTCATAAGCTCTCTGAAACCAGCTTAAGAGTGGATGCATGTCATGGATTTGCCCACCCTGCAATCGAGGCAGGATTCAAGCATCTTATTCCGGCCACCAAGGCACACGGAGTTGCAGCTATGGGGGTTTACAACTCATACAACGGTGCGACCCTCGGTTATCACACGGGAGTCCTCGCACGTTCTGGATTGTTGGCCATCGGAGCGACCAATGTAGTCCCATTGGTCGCTCCCTCCGGAGGAAAAATTCCAGTTATTGGAACCAACCCCATATCTTTTGCAGTACCCGCACCCAATGGTCAAATAGCCTTCCTTGTCGATCAGTCCACCACTGAGGTCACATGGACTGCCCTGAAAAGGGCTGCCGAGAAAGGTGAACCGATACCTCCCGGGTGGGCACTCGATGCTGAAGGCAACCCGACTACCGATGCCGAGGCGGGACTGGCTGGTTCGATGGCTTCGGCAGGTGGTGTCAGAGGATTTAACATCGGACTCCTGGTCGAGGTGCTTTGCGCAGCACTTGCCGGAGGGAAACTTGGACCCGATCAGGGATCCTTTATGGATGATGACGGGAAGCCCATCGATAATGGGCAGTTTTTTGTTGCCTTTGAACCTCAGATGCTTTCAGGAGGATCTTTCGACAGAACCATTACCGCATTGGTCAAATCTATCACTGATCAGGATGGTACACGCTTACCCAACTCAAAACGAGAGGCCAACAAGAAACGATTGGCCAAAAATGGAATTATCATCGAACACAATCTATTCAACACATTGCAAAAATTTTGCTTAAAAGAATCTAAGACCCTCGATTACCGAAGTAGAATTGGCTTTGTGAGAGGTCAGGCCAGATCATGTAAATTTTAGATCCATTCTATAAGTGGATGCATAAATGATCGCAAATGGCTTTCCCATCAAAATGTAAACTCCAATAATTTCATTCATTCTGAACTAGGACAATCTTCATTTTTTCAAAATAATTATTAGAGTTTGAGATAAAATTTTTTCTGAAGTTCTTTAATTTTTTTCAGTCGAACCTATAATGAACTCTCTTGAGTGATCAGTTTGGAAACAAGAGATTGGATTAGGATGAATCTCATTTTTTGAAATAAGACATTGACATTATTATGTAAGTCTTCTATTTTCTCTTTTTTTTATAAAGAAATTTTGATTCCTTAATCTTACCAAAATTTTCCCAACTAATTCTAAGCATATTTTGTATGTCTACCAGTGAAGCTTACGTACAATTCAAAAATGTCCAAAAAAGCTACGATGGAGAGACCATGGTCGTCAAGAATCTCAACCTTGACATACAGGAAGGGGAATTCCTGACCATGCTCGGCCCTTCTGGTTCTGGTAAAACAACCTGTCTTTTGATGCTGGCGGGGTTTGAAACTTCCACCCATGGCGAAATCATCCTCAACGGCAAACCAATCAACAACGTTCCTCCACACAAAAGGAACATCGGTATGGTCTTCCAGAACTATGCTTTGTTTCCACACATGACGGTCAAGGAAAACCTTGCTTTTCCTCTGAAGGTTCGAAAACTCTCTGATTCCGAAATTGATTCAAAAATCAATCGGGCCTTGGAAATGGTCCAGTTGGAAGGTTTCAAGAACCGGCGTCCGATGCAACTTTCGGGAGGACAACAACAACGTGTTGCAGTAGCAAGGGCTCTGGTTTTTGAACCGACTCTGGTCCTGATGGATGAACCCCTAGGTGCCCTGGACAAAAAACTCAGGGAACAGATGCAATATGAAATAAAACACATCCATGAAAACCTTGGTGTTACCATTGTATATGTGACCCACGATCAGAGTGAAGCACTTACCATGTCGAACCGCATTGCAGTATTCAATGACGGAATCATTCAACAGTTAGCCAACCCTTCAGAGCTTTATGAAGCTCCTGAAAACACATTTGTCGCCCAATTCATAGGAGAGAACAACACTCTTAAGGGACGTGTCGAAGAGATCAATGGTAACTCCTGCAAGATTACCTTGGACAGTGGTGATTCTGTTGATGCCATGGCCGTCAATGTTGACTCAGTTGGTTCAGAGACGACGATATCTCTGCGCCCGGAAAGGGTCTTTATCAATCCAAATGATAACACGTGTAAGAATTTGGTCGACGCCCAGGTTCTTGAACTGATTTACCTCGGAGACCACATACGTTCCCGGGTTAATGTCTGTGGCCATGACGATTTTATTGTCAAGGTCCCTAATTCCACTGTTCATGCTCAACTCAAACCTGGAGACAGGATTCGAGTAGGCTGGCATGTGGAAGACGCACGGGCACTGGATGTGCCTGTTTGATATGGAAACGGAATTTGTTTCCTAATTCATATTCACAAGAAAAGGCCTTGTTGAATAGATCATTCTTCTCAGGAGAACTTATGAATGTAATAAAACTCATTATAGGAACCTTCACCTCTTTGGCTTTGGGCATGGTTGGCTTTGCTAGTCAAGCAATGGCTGATATAACCGTTGTTTCATGGGGTGGAGCCTATACCATGAGCCAGCAAAAAGCATATTCAGATACTTTTTCTGACTCTCCTTTGGTTGGTGGAAAAGTCAATTGGGTGAACTACAATGGTGGTTTAGGGGAAGTGAGAGCCCAAGTCGAATCAGGTAACATCACATGGGACATTGTGGATGTCTTACCTTCAGATGCACGTGTAGGATGTGATGAAGGACTTTTTGAAGAATTGCCAAGAGATGTCTTTGCTAAAGCTCCCGATGGGACACCGATGGATGAAGACCTATACGTCTCTTTGCCCAATGACTGTGTCGTTCCACAGATCTGGTGGTCCTACATGGCGTTTTATAAGAAAGGGACTTTTTCTGGCACCCAGCCAAGCACCATTGCGGACTTTTTCAATGTAAAGAAATTTCCAGGGAAACGTGGCATCCACACCTGGGGCAATGCCATGATTGAGATGGCTTTGATGGCAGACGGAGTAGCAGCCAAAGACGTTGACAAAGTCATGGATTCTCCAGGTGGAATAGACCGTGCCTTCGCCAAACTGGACACGATTAAAGACCACGTTGTTTTCTGGTCCTCCGGAGCAAAGCCACTGGAATTGGTCAGCAGTGGTGAAGTGTCGATGGCTCTGGCATACAATGGCCGTGTCGGTGCTGCAATCCTATCAGAAAATGCTCCTTTTGTACCGATCTGGGACGGACAGGTACTCGAGGAAGAATGGTTGGTGATGGTCAAGGGAACGCCGAATTACGATGAAGCTCTAAGGTTCCTGGTCCACGCTTCAGCACCTGCTCAACAAGCAGGTCAGGCCAAGTGGATCAATTATGGTCCGATGCGGAAGTCCGGTATGGCGATTCTCCAAGCTAATGAGCCATTTTTTCATACAGGGGCTAACATCATGCCCCATATGCCTAATACGGATGAGCATATGAAGGGAGGAGTCTATGCTAATCCGGATTGGTGGGCGGACAATGGTGCATCCATCTCGGAAAGATACAAGGCCTGGATGGGTCAATAATTTTTTTTAATTAGTTCATGTATGATGACAGGGAATAACTTATAAAGGTATTCCCTGTCTCTTAAATTCTTTTCTGCCCATCCATAACTCTATTTGAATCCAAGTCAGAGTATCACCCCTTCTACGCCATTGCTGACCGCTGATGGGATTCCCCTGAAAGTCAGTCTGAGGCGTTCAATGCGTCGCAATAAAATTCGTGCATTCGCATTGATCTTCCCCACTCTTGTTTTTTTATTAATTATATTTATTTTCCCGATCGGCAATCTGCTTACTCGAAGTGTTGATGACCAATTAATCAATTCCCAGCTTCCGTTAACATTCAAGGCTCTGGAACAACATGAACTCCAGGATTTACCAGCTGAAGAAATTTATGAGACAATATTTTTTGACCTCACGACAATCAATAAATTTCTCATAGAAAAAAACTATGGCGAAGAAGTCGACCTAAATGATTCTGGTTGGAAAATTAGAATTCCTAAACGAGGCCCCTTCAAGGAGAGTATTTTAAATATTAGTCCGAAGTGGGGAGAAGTTGAAACGTGGCTAACTTTAAAAGAATTTGTTGATGATGCGGAAGATTTCAAAGGAACAAAGTTTGAAGAAAAAGTAGTAAAGAAACGTGCCGAATTTAAAATCTGCTCTTATCTGACCCCTCTTAAAAATGCTGCCTGCGGGAAACTCTATAGAGAACTCAAAAAATGGGATGGAGAAACAATTCCTGGAGAAAAAACATTCAAAGCCCTAGACCAGGATCTTCGTTCTGCACATAAATTTCTTCTGGGAAAATCAAGTACCCGGATGAATTATGAAACCCCAGGCTGGAAAAGTCTGATTAAGAAATCAGGAAGAAAACTTGGTAAAATCAAGAAGCCTCCCTACAAAGAGGCCATGATTATAATTGATAAACGTTGGGGAGACCTCAAATATTGGCACTCGTTAGTCGTAATGAAAGATCCATATACAACAGGTTATTATCTGAATGCTCTGGATCGTAAAATTGACTCGAATAACAATGTTATAATGCAACCAAAAGAACGCCAGGTATATGTGATGCTCTGGTGGAGGACCTTATTGGTGAGCTTCATTGTAACCTTGGGTTGCCTTATATTGGCCTATCCTGTTTCACATCTTCTTGCGACTTTACCTCTTAAGTATTCAAACGTATTGATGATCTGTGTGTTGATGCCATTCTGGACATCACTTTTGGTCAGAATTGTATCCTGGATGGTGATGCTCCAGCAACAGGGAGTCGTTAATAATGTACTGGTTATGAGTGGCATTCTCTCAGACGAAAATCGACTGCCCATGATGTATAATTTTACGGGTACGGTGATTGTTATGATCCAGATACTTCTACCCTTCATGATCCTTCCAATATATAGTGTCATGAAAGGCATCCCCCCAACTTATATGAAAGCAGCCCAAAATCTAGGAGCACCACCTTCCCTTGCATTTTTAAAAGTCTACATGCCTCAGACTCTTCCCGGAATAGGTGCGGGAGTGATTTTGGTATTCATTGTGGCTATTGGTTACTATATAACTCCCGAATTGGTGGGAGGAAAGGATGGTGTTTTAATAGGTAATATGGTCGCTTATCATATGCAGAAATCTCTTAACTGGGGATTGGCAGCGGCCATGGGATCGATCCTTCTTGTTGCGATCATGATTCTTTACTGGGTATATGACAAAATTGTAGGAATCGATAACATGAAATTGGGTTAAGAAATGGCACTTCCCATTTATGCAACACCCGCTCAAAAGATTTGGCATTATACCTATCTGTCAATTTGTGCCCTTGTTCTTTTTTTTCTGGTCATGCCTTTGATTGCGGTCATTCCCATTTCATTCTCAAATTCTCCATTTCTAGAATTCACTCCAGGCATGGTGTCTCTGGACCCCGATGCATTTTCCCTGAGATGGTACAGGTTGATGATAGGAGACTGTTCTGATCCTGGAATCACAACCGTCTGCAGTGACAATTGGATCAAAGGTGCTCAGAACAGTCTTTTCATAGGTGTGATTGCTACATTATTAGCTACAACGTTGGGCATACTTGCCTCTCTGGGACTCAGCAAGCCTTATATGCCTTTCCGAAAAGCCATCATGGCAATCATGATTTCTCCACTGATCGTTCCTCTCATCATCACAGCATCCGGGATGTTTTTCTTTTTTGCAAAATACAACCTGGTTGCAAGTTATGCAGGATTGATTCTGGCCCATACTGTCTTGGGGATTCCCTTCGTTGTGATCACGGTGACTGCTACCCTAGTCGGGTTTGATCACAACCTGACCAAGGCTGCATCGAGTCTAGGTGGCAGCCCCTTATACAATTTTTTCAAGGTTCAGATGCCACTCATTCTTCCTGGAGTAATTTCTGGTGCCCTCTTTGCTTTTATTACTTCTTTCGATGAGGTGGTGGTCGTTCTTTTTATTGGAGGACCTGAACAGATCACCCTTCCACGCCAAATGTGGTCTGGAATCAGGCAAGAAATAAGTCCCACCATTCTCTCTGCAGCCACCATTCTTGTCATTTTCTCAATCCTCTTATTAACCAGTGTGGAATTACTCCGAAGAAGAGGAGAACGGCTTCGGGGAGTGACACCAAGCTGATTCATTCTAAGTTCTTCTATTGCTCATAGACGCCCTTCAGTACAACAATTGGTCTGAGAACATCTTCAAGCAGCTTCAAGCAGGCGGAGTGACAGCAGTCCATGTGACCATCGCCTACCACGAAGATTTTCGGGAAACCGTGGAAAACATCATCCGCTGGAACCGAAGATTCGAACAATTCCCGGAACTCATTCAACCCGCGGGAAGTGCTGAGGAAGTTCGAAACGCAGAACGGGAGAACAGAACCGCAATCATCTTTGGCTGTCAGAACTGTTCACCTCTAGAAGATGACATCGGCTTGGTGGAAGTCCTGCATCAGCTTGGAATCCGTTTCATCCAGCTTTCCTACAACAACCAAAGCCTTCTTGCCACTGGTTGTTACGAGTCAGAAGATCCCGGAATCACACGCATGGGCAGACAGGTGATCCGCGAAATGAATCGGGTGGGGATGGTTGTGGATATGAGTCATTCGGCTGAACGTTCAACTTTGGAAGCGATTGAACTTTCTGAACGTCCGATTGCCATCACTCATGCCAACCCGACCTTTTGGCATTCTGCTCTTCGAAACAAATCCAATGAAGTCCTTCTGAAACTCTCCCAAAGTGGAGGAATGCTAGGATTCTCGATGTACCCGCATCATCTCAAAGACAAATCGGAATGCACCTTGGAGGGTTTTTGTGAAATGGTGGCTCGCACAGCAGAATTGATGGGTGTTGAAAGGATTGGATTCGGCAGTGACCTCTGCCAGGACCAGCCCGATTCCGTGGTGGAGTGGATGCGGAACGGAACCTGGACACGGGAGACCGATTACGGGGAAGGATCTGCAGGACAGGCAGGATTTCCTAACCAACCGGAATGGTTCCATGACAACCGGGATTTTCCAAAAATCCTCAAAGGTTTGAGAGAGATCGGATTTTCAGAAACAGAAGTAGAAGGCATCTCTGGAAAAAACTGGCTTCGTTTTTTTGAACAATCCTTTGGCCCTAAAATACCACTTGCCTGAAAACGCAGTTCTTCAAGATAACCCTTCCGAGCATCTGAAATGGAGGTCCCCGGAAACAGTAATGCGCTTGGAACGCATGGGTTCTTCTTTTCCAACCCGTCTCAGTTTTATGAGAACACTGATACGCAGAATGGCAAAAGAAAATTGGTGTTTCGAAAGGCTTCGCTTCGATGTCGACCAGCAAGGATACGGAACTTCGGTTTATGCAGCAATCACTCCTGAACGGACCTATTCCTTGGTTGCTTTTACTGATGCCCTCGATCCTGAAAGACGCACCGACCGGGTGATTGCTGAAGCCTGGGATGCGACCTTCAACCTTTTTGACGGGATCCCGAATGAACAAGACCTGGAACGACTGAGAAACAATACTCCCAAGCAAGAAGCAGGTCGTTACCTTCCCAGTGAACTCGTACTTTCACGTGCCAACAAAAGTCTACGTCTCTTCGATCATATTGTGCAACGGCTTGCCTCAGGCCATCAGCCAGAGATTTCCCTTCTGAACTCCGTGGGATACCTGATGCGTACCACGGCAGTTTACGGCAGTGGGAAGTTCGGATCAGCGGACCGCAACAAGATATCCCAACGTCCGGAATCCAAAGGGGCATTCCAGGTTGAAATGCTCAATGTGTTCCTCGTCCGCTGGTTCTCCATCGATCTGGTTGAACACGTGGCCCGTTGCCTTGGAGGGCAGAAATCCGTCCAGCTTGATCCAGAACTGAAACGAAGCCTAGGCATAGGCAATGCCACCGGCCTCGGAATGGCTCCTTTTCTCGTCAACCATCCTCAACTTGTCCACAACTGGGTGGCGGCCAGGGAAACCGCATTGGCACGTATCCGAAGTCTGAAAAACATTTCCAAAGAATCTTTGGAAGGCTTTAACGTTTTGATGAAGAAGGTTCAAACCCATATCGGACAGTGGAGGGTGGATGATGAAGAGCAAACCCGGAAGATTGAACAACTAGAGCATGAACTGAAGCAGCTTGATCAGGAATTTTTCAGGCTTCGAAGTCTGGAGTCTGATTATTTATGGGAAAAGATTTATCAGTATTCT
>Ga0066837_10000032_pt1 | contig 47351 bp, 61 predicted proteins | sample ETNtaG_25_FD_66730 | JGI IMG/M metagenome (GOLD analysis project Ga0066837, IMG submission 66730) | Marine microbial and viral communities from oxygen minimum zone, Eastern Pacific Ocean - ETNP201302SV86 | ecosystem: Environmental > Aquatic > Marine > Oceanic | place: Pacific Ocean: Eastern... | reverse complement strand
TTACTAGAAAAAATCTAGTGCCGCCCTAGCTCAGCGTGGTAGAGCGTTCGACTGTTAATCGATTGGTCATCAGTTCAAGTCTGATGGGCGGCGCTTTCTATTCTTCAAAATGAAAAGATGAACTTTTGTGTGCATTTGGTTTAGATCGTTAGACCATTGCGATCTAATATTAGATCTATAATAGAAGATATGCAGGAGTGTTACATTGGCCAGAACCAGAAGAGCCAATAGATATTGTGTTGATTGTAGTGCTAGATTAGTATATTATCCACGACTATCAAATCCAAAGGCACCAAATGAGCATCGAGTTTTGGTTTATGCTTGCCCTGATTGTACTGAAGACTTTGAAAAACCAAAAATGTTTTCAATTAAACGTAATGTTGTAGATGAGCCATTAGAAACCGTAGAAATTGAAATTAATCAGACTAGAAAGAAACTTGCAAAAAGTAATTAGAGATTAAATTTTATTTTCATTATGTATCCAGAAAAAAAGAGAAGTGGTTGGTGGTATATCGTGCCAGTATTATTTGGAATGATTGGTGGTATTATTGGATACTATGCGTTGAGACGTGACGATCCTCAAAAAGCAAAAAAATGTTTGTACTTGGGACTGATTCTTACAGCGATTAACATAATCGCCAATGTTGCACTAGTTGCTGCAGGTATAGGTTTTGAACAAGGTTACAACGTAAATGCATAAATGTTTCTAAACTCGAATTTAGAAATATTAGTAATCTAAGCAGGCTAAACATATTATATTATGAAGAATTTCTCTGATCATGTCTAAACTAAGAGATGGTGTTGAAAGATGGTTAACACATGAAAATTATCCATACGTAGAATCAAAATCAGATGACACAGTTTTCAAAATTCTGATCAAGAATGGTGATGGACTTGGTAATAACATTGAAGTTTTTGAACCAAATGGCCAAGAAAACATCCTAGTTATTGGTGTTAAACTATCATTCCATCATAAATTAATTCGTAGATTTTTAGAATTGAACGAAGATGAACAAGAAAAAATAAAAAATAAAATGGCAGATTTTTGTTACTCAATTAAAGCAGTTCATAAATTTCTAGATGAAAATGGGAAAAAAATGCTGGGGATTTACATTATTTTAGATAAGCCAGAACACCTTAACCAGCCATTTTTTATCAAAACATTACAAGAAATTGTTGAAATGAGTGAAAAAACAAATCGATTTTTGATCAAGGCATTTTGACATCAATTTTCATGTTTACTACTAAAAGCTAAACCCCCTATTCATAGACTATTTTTTACGAATGGGTCATTTTTTCAAAAATCACCAAAACCAGGGGGGGTTTAACGTTTGTTCGTAAATATTGTAACCAAATGTCAAAACAGCCCCATTGCCTATTAAATGATCCAAAAATAATGAGGTCTACTATGTTTTATTCGTAAATTGACATACCCCCCATTTTTCATCATTTAACAACAAATAATGAAAACTAATCTCAATGAAAATATCACAGTAATGATTAATGGATACCAAAACTTTGGAATGTTTTTTGTTTATCACTTGAAAAAAACCATTCTCATCTCTTTCCGGTTTCACATACTTGATATGCATGAATTCCGTTTAAGGAGTGTGATGTTCACCCTTGTTTGATTTTAAATATTTCTAAATTCGAGTTTAGAAACATTGTTTATTGTTAGTCGTCACTCATAGATAAGTGAGGAAGAACAAATATTTTTTCAGGCTTAATTTTCAAAATAATTCGTTTTTCATCGGGACGTTTGAATGGGTATCTTTCTCTACCTAAGTATTTTTTTGTAAGAAAATCAGCATGTTTATAGTCATAATCAGGAATGATTTTAACAACTTTTCCTCTAATCGAGGTCATATCAAGGGGGTTTTTCGAGTCAACAATAGAAACTGCAACACGAGGATCACGGAGAATGTTTTTGTGCTTTAATCTGCCTTCAGCTGTATTTATCAAAACATGTGAATCCTCAAAATTGCCCCAAACAGGGGTGACTTGCGGTGAACCATCAGCCATTGTTGTAGCCAAAAACACCAAATTCTTTCCATTTAGTAGTTTTTCGGCCTTTGAATCCATGTTTAACAAAAGAAAATCTGATATTTATTTCTCCTTTATTTAAGAAATTTATGAAAATTGAGATACCGTTTCATGGTCACGAGAATGTTCTTTCACTTCACCAAAAAACGATAGAAATTACAAAAGATGAAGAATTGACATCAAATGGAGATTGTATTGTAGGTGTATCTGCAAATATTTCATGTGTGGATTTACCTGAAAAAATGAAAAAAAAGATTCAAAATCCAAAGACGAAGATTACGTTTTCAATAAGAGCAGGTGGTAAGAAATTCACAATTCAAGGAAATGGTTCCAAAAAATTGTCTCTCAAACATACAAAAGACATTGTTTTACGGAAAAGTGCATTCACATGTTCTAGAACAATAGCAATAAACTGTGATAAAGCATCAAGTGACATTCCAAGAGATTTTGTGAAAATACTTCAGAACTCAAAAACAAAAGGAAGTATGATTATAGAAGTGTCTTAGGGTTTTCCTTCTAAAACATTGGTCATAGCACGATTAACTATTTCCATCATCAAATACTGATTAAATTCACGTTTAGTACTAGATTTTACAGGCTTTCCAGTTTTTTTAGACATTGTATTTACAATCTTTTCTAATTTGGTTGATGTAGATTTTATCAAACCGGAGTATTTTTGATCAAAATCTTTTGGAGTTTCATAATCTAGTAATTTTGTTGATGTGCCATAAAATTTTGTAATTGCACCTCTACTTTCTTCAATTTTGACAATTTCAATTAGACCTGATTCTTTCAAAATGTCTAAGTGATGCCTGGTTGTAGTAAGTGCTTTTTTATGACCTTCTTTTTTTAATTGTGAAGTAATTTGTTCAGCATTGAGATTTTTGTTATACAGCATTTGTACAATCTTTGCCCTGGCAGGGTCTTCTATTGCTTTTGCATGATCAAGGCTAGTTACAAGTATTCGATTTACTGATATTGGTTTTTCCAGTAATGTTGACATGTAATAACATCTGAAGATCCAAGCTAAAAGTTCACAATATCATATTTTTTTGTCCAAAAGCATTAATTTTTTTATACTACTAATTATTTGGTAGTATAATCATATAATATAGTAGCACTACTAATTTAATAATAGCACTCTAAAAAATATAGAATTCTCAAAATTTCTGGAGATTTGGGTAAATGTGCCATCAATCACGTTGAATATCATCTAAAATATGAATATTAGAATTCAATACAAATGGAAAATCGAGTTGGAGTGAATAAAAGTGCACTATAATGACTTGAAAACAAATCTAAAGCCTTGTTCTTGATACCGTTTGATGGATTCATCGTCAAATTTCATGGAAGACATTACCAATTTGCCCTCATATTGACACCCATTTTGTAATAGTGTGAGATGTTGTTCTGCCTGTTTTTTATCTTCAAAGATTGGTTCTTGTTTTAGATTGTTTACCACATCATTATTCTTTACAGTAATAAACCAAAATTTCTTCTCTTTCTCTTTCTTGTGGGTTTGACCACCAAATAATCCCATTAGATCAACATGCCATTTGATTTAGATAAGAATTACCACGTCTTACGTTTCTAGTGTTGTATTATGTATTACAAATCGAGTTAAAGGGTTTTACCAGTCGTCCGTTCATATGCAGTGACATAACGCTGAGTCATTTTATCTATAATTTCAGGTGGGATTGATGGTGCAGTTGGCTCTTTACCATCTTGTCGTGCTTCATCAAATTGTTTTTGATATCCATTTACAGTTAGCCAGTCACGTAATAGCTGTTTATCATATGCTTCCTGTATTTTTCCAACTTGATACAAATCTTTACGCCAAAGTCTATACTCATCTGGACCAATTGAATCACCTAAAGTGATTTTATCACCTAATTTTCCAAATTCTAATTTCAAATCAGCAAGAATAAAACCTGCATTATCTGCAATACCGGCCATTTTATTATAAATTTCAATAGATTTCTGTGACAACCAATCAAATTCCTCAGGTGTGACTAGATTTCCTGTGATGGCATCATCACGATTTACTGGTATGTCATGGGTAGATTTTGTTGTAGGATCAAAAATTGGCTCTGGTAATTTTTCAGCTAAATCAGGAGAAATATTATCTGCTAATGATATTTCTTCTTTCTCATATCTTGAAATAATACTTCCATAAAAATAACCTCTCACCACACATTCAATTGGTAACATTTGCATTTTTTTCACAATTATTTCTGTGTCAGATTTTGGTTTTACAAAATGATTCTCTACATCTAATTCTTCAAACCAAAATTGTGCAAATTTACATAAGACTTTGCCTTTTTGTGGAACTTCATCTTGAAATTTAACATCATATGCAGAAACACGATCACTGAATTTGAATAAAAGATTAGCATTATCTATTTCGTAGACATCCTTTACTTTACCAGAAGTAAGAAATTTCATTTATGATCCCATCATTCCTGGCATTCCAATTGGCTCTCTATACACTTTACTAACATAGATGTCGGGTTCAGCACTTACTATCACATACTGTAACGAGTTATCTTGTGGTGGTGAGACGATTATTAACTGACCAGGCTTCAATATTCCCAAATAGTCTTTATGACCTTCACCATAATTAATTTGAACATTTGTCAATGAGCCGGTTCCAGTATTTTGTATTGAAACTCTTGCCATGATAAAGAGAGTTTGTTTTTCTTTTGTAGGATCAACAGAGATTGAATATGTTTCGTTTGCAAAATTTCCCATTGTTAAAACACCAAATATTGCAACTGATATTCCAACAAGAGATCCGATTACACCAAATATCACAAATTTGTAATTTCCCATAATAAAATATTAAACAACTGCTTTAAGAGATTTCTCACTCTAAACGCATCATTGAGCCAAGAATATTACTATGCCAAGAAAAACTCATTCTATCACTGGAATTTATTTTTGGTTTTGCAAGAACATCCATTACGTTAGATAATACTTGGTTTGTTCTATGAAATGATTTCTTATGACATGAGCAACTGCAATTTTTCTGATCACAGCATGAATGTGCACATGTGGTACATCTAAGATTCATCCTACAATAATTACAAAATTAGTATTTAACTTCATGGTGAATTTTTTATAGAGATTTTGCAATTATGAGTAACCGGGTTAGATGGTTTTTTTACCTCCTGTGAGAAGACCAACTAATCCTGGCCGTAATATTGTGATTTTTTATGTTTTTCTTTTAATTCTTTTTGACGTTTAGCCATGATTTTAGAATTGTCATGTTCTTTATGAAGTTCATCAAAAAACTTGTTCGAAAATCCCTTTTTATCGATAGAACGTGTGTCTTTAGTCATTAGAAAAGTCCTGTTCAGGTATTATTGATAATGTTGTTGTTGCGGTAACGTTGGGAATGGCTCTAATTTCTGTTGTGATGATATTTTCTATAGTTGCAGATTTTTCAGATTCTATTTTTACAAAAATATCATAATAGCCAAATGTACCTTTAGCTTCTTTTACATGTTCAATATCCAATAATGCTTTAAGTATCTCCATTTCATGCGCAATTTTACATTGGACTAAAACATATGCAGTTTCCATTTAGTCACCTTTCATTTCTTTTCTCGTTTTAAATTCAGGTGTTATTCCTAACGGTTCATAATTACCAGTTGTACATGTAAAACACATCGAGTCTTTTGGTATACCAACTGCATCAGCAAGATTTTCTGCATCATTATATCCTAAAAAGTCAGCACCGATATCATTTCTGACCTTTTCAATCATTTCTTTTTCTGAAGACTCTTTTCCAGACATGAATGTTGCAAGTTCTTCTTGTGAAGGAAAATCAATTCCAGCATAACATGGGAATTTTATTGGAGGGTATGTTATCATCATGCTAATTTTTCTTGCACCTGATCGTCTTAAAGCTTTTATGATTGCCTTTGAACTAGTTCCGCGTACTAAACTATCATCAATTACAACAACATGTTTCCCTTCTATTACTTCCTTAATTGGAATAATCCACCTGTTTATTTCAACTCTGTCACTTTGATGTGGTTCAATAAAACTTCTTAATGGACCTTTTTTACTATAACGATCTTTTAGTAGTCCTTCATCAAACTGAATTCCAAGTTCTTGTGCATATCCTAATGCTGCAGGTCTTGCAGAATCAGGAACTGGAATCACAAGATCAGCATCATGTAGTGGATATTTTTTTGCAAGAAATTGACCAATTCTTTTTCTTGCAAGATAGATGTTTTTACCTTCCATTTTACTTGATGGCTGTGCAAAATAGGTGAATTCAAATGAACAGTGTGCACGATTCTTATCATCGGCAAACAATTCCGTTTCTAAACCATCATTACTAATCTTTATCAATTCACCAGGAATGACATCTCTGACCAATTTAGCCCCAATCGCTGATAATGCAGAAGATTCAGATGCTACTATGTTAACCATGTTTTCATCTTTGTAACCTAATACCATAGGTCTGAATCCTTTAGGATCTCTAGCTGCATACACTGCATCGTCATCTGAGAGAAATGTAAAACAATATGAACCAACCATCTCATTCTTCAAAATTGATAATGCACTTCCGAGTTTACCTTTTTCAGTGATGAGTGAAACAAGTCGCTGTGCTGCAATTAATGTATCACTTGCATTTTGGGGGGTAAACGTACATCCACCTACTAAGTTAGATAACTCCTCAACGTTTGAGATTGTTCCATTATGTGCAACACATAGATCTTTAACTTTTAGCGGTTGAGCATTTTCAAGATCGCTCTTTCCAACGGTTGAATATCTAACATGCCCTATTGCAGAATGTGATGCATATTCTTCAGTTATTTTTTTAAATTCATTAGATGATGCTGAAACTAATCCGATTCTCTTTAGTGGTGCCTTGTTAGGAATTGCTAGCCCCCATGCTTCTTGGCCACGATGTTGAAGTGCCCTTAATGCATCCAGAACCATTGGTATAACATTTGTGTCACCGTTACTGAATATACCAACTACCCCACAATTTTCTTTAACCATTATCTAATACCTCTTTTAACGCATTGAAATATTTTCTTTGTGCTGTATCAACATTAACTTTCACTAAATTCTTTGATTTATGTTTAATAGTAATTTGATCGTTAGTAAAATTTCCCAATATACCAAACGGATTTCTTTTCTTTGAAAGAATCTGTTTGACTTTTTTTATATTCTTCTGAGTTACAACTAATAGGTACCTAGAATGTGACTCGGAAAATAATAGTTGTTCTGTATTAAGATTTTTTTCTGATGGTGATTTTTCAATATCAATATTACAACCAATTCCTCCAAAAATTGATACTTCTGACACTGCAATAGATATACCACCTTTAGAGCAATCATGAACCGATTTTACAAGATTTTGTTTAATCAATGATAATACAGATGACATATTTAATTTTGAACTCTTAAAATCAACTGCTGGACAAATACCACCAATAAAATCATGTGAGTGTTCAAAATATTCAGAACCGCCAAGTTCATTTTTTGTATTACCAACTATAACCAGATAATCACCAGATTCTGGTGATACAAGATGTAATGGAGTTTTGTTAATTATTCCTAAAACCCCTATCAGAGGAGTTGGTTTGATTGGACCTAATGGTGTTTCATTATAGAAGCTAACTTTTCCACCTACACACGGAATTTTAAGAAATTTTGCAAAATCAGTCAGACCTTCAAGTGACTCCATAAATGTCCAAAAAATTTCTGGATCCTCCGGATTACCAAATTGAAGATGATCAACCATTCCAACTGGCGTTGCGCCAGTACAAACTACATTTCTGCATGCTTCTTCAAAACAGCCAATTGCACCATCTCTTGGATTAAGATAACAATGCTTTGGATTACCATCAATTTTTACAGATAGGTATTTTCCATTATCCAATCTGAGAACAGATGCATCGAAACCTGGTTTTATTACAGTTCTTATTCCAACTTCATGATCATATTGCCTAAATACCCAATGTTTACTTGCAATATTTGGACTAGAAAGTAACTCTAAAACTATTTTAGAATAATTTGAAATATTTTTTGTCTTTTTGAAGGTTTTTATTTTTTGAAGATATTTTGGTTTTGATTTTTTTCTATCAAGAAGTGGCCCACGAGCAACGAAATCTGCTGGAAGTAATGCTAACGTTTTTTTTCCTTTTTTAACATGCATCATTTTATCATTTTTTACACGGCCAATTACTGAACATTTAATTCTAAATTTATTACAGATTTCATTTAATTTTTTTATTTTTTTCTTGTTTGTGATAACAAGCATTCTTTCTTGAGATTCTGATGTCATTATTTCATCTGGAAGTAATCCTGATTCACGAGTATGAACATTATCTACATCTAATTCAATTCCAATACCTAGACTTTCTGCAGTTTCTGAAATCGCACATGATAAGCCCCCGCCACCTAAATCCTTCATCGCGTTAATGCACTTTTCATCTCTCGCTTCTAGAATTGCTTCAATGATTAATTTCTCAATAAATGGATCAGGGATTTGTATAGCTGATCTGTCTTCGCTTTCCAATGAATCAGATGCAAATTGTGAACCTCCTATTCCATCACGGCCGGTTGAACCTCCAATTAATGTAACCAAATCTCCTGTGACTGCATGGTTTTTTATCAATTTTTCTTTTTTTCCAAACCCAACAGCTGCTACATCAACCAGTGCATAGTTTTTGTAGCATTTATCAAACTCTACTTCACCACCAATAGTTGGTATGCCTAAACAATTTCCATAATCAGCAATACCAGTTACTGCATTCTTAAACAACCATTTTGCATGTAAATCATTTTTTATATCTCCAAAACGTAACCCATCAAAAATTGCAATTGGTCTTGTGCCTGCAGATAAAATATCTCGTATAACTCCACCAACACCAGTTGCGGCACCACCAAATGGTTCTACAGCTGAAGGGTGATTATGGCTTTCAATATGCACTGTTACAACATAACCATTACCAACATCTAAAACTCCAGAATCATATCCTTTTTCATTGATTACTTTTTGACCTGTAGTTGGTAACATTCTAAGATGTTTCTTAGATGACTTGTATGAACAATGTTCTGACCACTCTGCAGCAATAATCTGTAATTCTGTTTTAGTTAGTTTACGTTTTATGGTGTTTCGAATATGTCTAGTCTCATGTTCTTGTAGACTCAATTTTTTACTCCTATAGATTGTACCAATGACTCAAAAATTAATGAAGCTGGCTTGTTATCATTAGGATTAATCACTTTTTCTGCAGCACGTTCAGGATGTGGCATCATGCCAACCACATTTCCATCCTCGTTACACACTCCAGCAATTTGATTCATTGAACCATTAACATAATTCTCATATGAAAAAACAATCTGGTTTTTCTTTTCGAGTTTTTTGGATGTTTGTTCGTCTACAAAATATCGTCCTTCACCATTTGCGATTGGTATAGGAATTTTTTGGTTGAGTTTGAGTTTATTGGTAAATGGGGTTGTGATATTTTTCACAATCAAATTTGTCCACTCACACATAAAGTTCAAAGAATCATTTTTCAAAAGTACACCTGGAAGTAAGCCTGATTCTACCAAAATTTGAAAACCATTACAAACGCCTAAAATTGGAACTCCCATTCCTGCTAATTTTTTTACGTCTGAAATAATTGGACTATGCGCTGCAATTATGCCTGCCCGTAATCTATCACCATAAGAAAAACCACCGGGTAAGACTACAGCATCGATATTTTTTGGCAGATGTTTTTCATGCCAAAAATATTGTGTATTTAGATTAAACACATCAGTCAAAACATGATACATGTCACGATCACAATTACTGCCAGGAAAAACAATAACCCCGACTTTCACAATAACTGTTGAAATATGAGGTATAAAATTTATCACATGTATAACCAGCTTTTTATTTACAAATTCTATAGTTAGATTATGGGTCAAATTAGGGATATAATGTGTAAAGATGTCATAACTGTTGAGGATGATAAAAGTGCTGCAGATGCTGCCAAAATAATTTCAGAGAATGACATTAGTTTTCTTGTAATAATAAAAGACGATTTGCCTATTGGGGTTCTAAGTGAGAAAGATTTTGTTCGTAAACTGGCTGCTGTAAACAAAAATGCAGTAGACACACCAATTTCTGAAATAATGTCATACAAATTCAGATGGGTTGAACCAACAACACCTATTGAAGATGCAATTCAGAAAATGTTAAACAACAACATACGTAGGCTGTTAGTTTTGGAAGATGGTAAATTGGTGGGTGTGATAACACAGACTGATTTAGCAGCATATCTTCGCGATCAGCTACTTGTTGATGGAACGATAAAAAGCATCAATAAAGATTAAGCCTGATTAACATTTACAGACACCTTACTAACTAATGGATTGTAAATTCTTAATTCATCACAAATTTTTAACACTTTAGATTGTGCCAGTTTTTTATTCTTTTCAGTGATAGAAAATTTAAGCATTTTTGCAGAACGAATTTTTTTGACATTAGAAAATTTTCCCTTTAAAACAAGGTCATTCAAAATTGTATCACCTTCAGGATCATTAATTCCTGGTTTATTTTCAATTATAACATCAACATTATAACTTACCATATAATCAATCACATTCTATTTCAAGTTAAATGTTATCACGCTATTTAGAATACAATAGATGCAATTGAATTTATAATGGTACAATAATTTCATTGCAATGAGTAAATTTCGATACTGGAAGCTAACACATGATGATGTTGGAAAATTAACATATGAATCAAGTAAGATTTTGAATTGGGAGATTAAATGTATACGTGAACCTGAAGTGGAGGCACAATTCATTGGTGTGTTTTTGTATAGAAATGGAACTCCACATGACTATGAGTCAAAAAAAGGAATAGTTTACTATTACAATAACATTGATCGAGGTGAGCTTCCTGCAATAACAAAATTTTTGAAGAATAAATTCGGTGGTAATGTAATGGAAAAAGGTGAAAGGGTATTCCTAGAAGATTCAAAAGAAATCTATGGACCAAATGAAATTGCAAATTTAGCAAAAGAATTAGAAAGTGAATTGAATGTAAATTCAATTATCAGTATGGAACTTCATGATACAACACAAGAGCAATTAAAGGAGTGGGGGTTCCCTGAGGCAAAATTATTACCCATTCCAACTTAATTTGAAACATTTTTGTAATGAGTTACAAAATAGGTTTTCAGATGTCAGAATTAGATAATATCTATCCACATTTACAAGACCTAAGAAAACGAGTGCTTAGATCTGCACTTTCAATAGGAATTATCACAGTCTTCCTACTAACTTTTCATGCAACAGAAATAGATCTTTTAGGAATTACACTATACTACCCAACACCTGAACCACTTGATAATATAGCAGCACAAATCACAAACTCGATGAGAAATGAATTAGTTCCTGATCAAGTTCAGTTGATACAAACAGCTCCTGGACAAGCATTCTTCTCACAAGTCTATATAGCTGCACTAGTTGGAATTGTTGCAAGTATACCAATTATCATTAGAGAGTTTGCTACATTTTTAAAACCAGCATTAAAGGATAGAGAGGTACATGTTGGAAGGACAATTACAATTCCTGCGATTGGACTATTCATAACAGGTTGTGTATTTTCATACACTCTTGTAATACCATACATTTTAGATTTTCTTTACAAATATGGCGAATCGGCAGGACTTGTTACATTTTTGAATATAATGGACTTTGTGTCATTTGTACTGCAATTTTTATTGGCATTTGGAATTTCATTTCAACTTCCATTAGCAATGTATGCAATGAGTATGTCTGGAATGACAGACTCAAAGTTTTGGAGACGCAACCTTCGCTACGCAATTGTTGCCATTGTTATATTTGGTGCTGTGATTACACCTGATGGTAGTGGTGTAACAATGTGGTTTATTGCAGGGCCTATGATAGGGTTGTATCTTGCAGGCATGTTAATAGTTGAACGTAAAGAAAAAAAGACGGTCAAGACTTAAATGACAAAAAAGGAATTCACTAAGCAATGATTGGGACTTTCTTTAACTTCATTGCAGGTCAAGAATGGATTTTTGTCATAATCATAGCTGCTGTTTTTATCTTTGGTGCAAAAAAAATCCCCGAGTTAGCAAAAACCTTTGGTAAGGCTAAAGGTGAATATAAAAAAGGTGAAATTGAAGCAGATGAAGAACTAAAAAAATTCAAAGAACAAAAAGATTAATTCTTTTCTATTACGGATATAATTTCATCATATAGATCTTTCAATGCTTTATCGTAATTATCATCTTTCAAAATACCACCAAATCTCTTACCTATGTTAATTTCTGCTTCTACAACTATTTTTGTTACTGATTCAAGTTGAGATATTCGCTCAATTATGTAACTACCTTTGATATCACCTCCCACAACACGCATTTCATGTGTATGTGGTGAATCATTGAAGTGTTTTGCCATTATTACAAATTCTTTATCATGTAATTTCAGATGTTCTGATACTAGAGAACTTTCATCTCTCACTGATTTAATGTGAATTGAGGGGTAATAGTCTGGAAATAGTTTTTCAAAATTTTCAAAATTCGAAAGTATTTCAAATACTTTGTTGGGATCAGACTTTACTGTTTTTTCAAAAGTTATTTTACTCAATATGTACCTGATGATTTTCTAATGTAAATTTTTTGCTTAGTTTGAACCCCATCGTGTGAATAATTCATGTTCTATGTTGAATTGATCCAGACACTTGCCAACTATGTGATCTATCATTGAATCTATAGAACTGGGATTGGTGTAAAATTCTGTAACTGGTGGCAAAATTATAACTCCAAGTCTTGCAAGTTTTAACATGTTTTCTAGATTGATAGCAGTTAATGGTGTTTCTCGTGCAACTAAGACCAATTTTCTTGATTCTTTTAGCGTAACTCCTGCAGATCTTGCAACTAGTGTTTCATCATAGCCATTTGCTATACTTGACAATGTTTTCATACTACATGGAATCACTATCATTCCATCAGTTTTATGTGTCCCACTTGAAACACTTGCGGCCATATTTTTTTCATCAGAAATTGTTGATGCAAGTGACTTTACATATTCAACATTATGCTGTGTTTCCATCTGAACACACTTTTCTGCCCACTCAGACATTACCAGGTGAGTTTCAATGTTTAATTTTTTCAGTACTTCTAGCATTCTAATACCATAAATCACACCTGTACTCCCTGTAATTCCAATCACTAATCTCATAATGTTGTTTTACAGTTCATACATGATATAAAAGAAGATCAAAAATTACACAGGGTTTTCATCAAGTGTTTCTTCATCAAACCGTTCTTTTCTTTTATTTAGCCAAATTTTCACACCCGCTGCGCCCATACCTCCAAATAAAATAATTCCAACTAAAATCATCTCAGCACTCATAGAAAATTATTAGATTTGCATATGTAAAAACAAACCGTATAACTCAACATTTAATTTCATAACTCAAAGATAACAAATATGATAAAAAGATCAGAAATGCAGAAAGTTGCGTCTATGTATACTAATCCAAGAATTGGTGTTTTAGGAAGTCATTCAGCATTAGAAATAATGGACGGTGCGAAAGATGAGGACTTAGAAACGATTGTTTTTTGCCAAAAGGGTAGAGAAGTTCCTTATCAGAGATTTAGTAGAATTGCAGATCAAATAAAAATTGTAAATAAATTTAAGGATATGGCAAATTCCACAAATCAAAAATTATTGAGGGATACTAATACATTGGTTGTGCCACATCGTTCACTTACTGCATATCTTGGATACGATATATTAGAAAATAAACTCAAAGTCCCAATATTCGGTAATAGAAAGTTATTTCAAGCAGAAGAACGTGAAAATAAAAAAAATCAATATTATTTATTAAAAAAAGCAGGGATAAAATATCCAAAAATATTTGAAAATCCAAAATCAATCAATAGACCTGCAATTGTAAAAGTTATGGAAAAAAACAGGAGTCTTGAACGTGCATTTTTCACTGTCACGTCTTATGCTGACTACAAAGCAAAATCTGAAGATAAAATAAAGAAAGGACTTATTGCAAAAAAAGATTTAGAGAAAGCTAGTATTGAAGAACTTGCCATAGGTACATATCTAAATTTCAATTATTTTCATACACCAATTTCAGATCAAGTTGATTTTATTGGAATAGAAAGAAGATTACAAACAAATATTCATGACTATAATGCACTACCTGCAAAACAGCAATTAGAAATGGATATAGAATTACAAAATATAGAAGTTGGTCACACTCCAGCAAGCATTAGAGAATCTCTTTTGGAAAAAGTTTTCAAAATGGGTGATAAGTTTGTTCGTGCTGTAAAAAATGAATATGCACCTGGAATAATAGGACCGTTTTCTCTTCAAAGTGTTATCACCAAAGATCTTGAAATGATTGTATACGACGTATCGTTAAGGGTTCCTGGAAATCCAATAGTGGCTACAACAAGTCCATATACAAAATATCAATATGGAACCACATTTGGAGTAGGTAGACGAATTGCTATGGAAATTAAACGAGCCTTGGACGAAGATAGATTAAGTGAGATTATCACATAAAAATTCCATGACGTCTATACGGTTAATTGGCTTTGTACGATTCTGCAGATTTTTCAATAGGATCTTGTAACATGTTTTTTCGCACCATAATTGGAATGTTATAATACACAGCTAATGCCACTGCATCAGACGCACGATAATTTCGTAGAACCAAATCCTTTTTGCCTGTGAGATAGAGATTTGCTCTAAGTGCCACATTGTCACCATCCCCACTTTCATAAATTCTAACATTCACCAATAATAATTCACTTGCTTCACAAATATCTTCAAACATTTTGTAAATTGTTGGGATTGAATCATGGTCACCGTCAAGAAAACTTGCTATATGACGTGATACCTCACCAGAGAATGCACGCATATAGAATTCCTTTTTATCTGGTGACGTTAATACCACCAGTCCTTCGTTTCCATATGGATCCACAAAACCAAGATTTGATATTGTTACAACCTCATAATCTGGATCCTGTACTTGATCAATTTTCAACTTGTTGACCATATACTGTGTTATTAAATAAATATTGAAGGTGAAATAATGTTTTGTATGGTAAATAGGACTACAACAGGTAGTCAAAATGATAAAAAGCTGATTATTTTAGGATTTGTTACTATTGGAATATTATTTCTGATCTATTCAAGATTTGAAAATCCTAGTCTAACACCTGACGCAATAAGTTCAATCGAAAGATTATCGATTATGTTCTATGTTTTAATTATTATATCGTTTAGTGTAATAGGTATAGGATTACGAAGATATCAAAAAAGAAAAGCTGTAGAACCGTCACAGAACCCACTAACAATAATTTGTAGTGTAACTGTAAATCTCAAAGCAAAAAAAGTGTTCATTATAACATTCATAATATATGGAATATTCTTTTCGCTGACATCAGGAATTCTAGTGTACCAACCTGAAGTTGTATTTTCATATCACTATGGTGCAGAGATTCCTTCAGCACATATCACACCATGCTGTGGTGCACCAGGATACATGCCCAAATTTGTTGCATATTTTACTGAACATCTTGGAATTCAAATTATTCCATTGAATCTTGTTTTACAGATGACGGTATCATATTTGGTTGCAATGAATACGGCATTGGCAATTAATGCCATTTCTATTTCTAAGAAAACTGGTGGGTTAGGAGGAATAGGTGCAACCACAGGACTGTTTATCGCATGTCCAACTTGTGTTGGATCATTTCTTTCATTATTTGTAGGCGCAACAAGTGCAGTAGCATTTACAATCGCAGTTTCTGAACTTCAAACACTGTTTATTATAATAACAATTCCTATACTTCTTCTAACACCATTTATTTTAGCAAAAAGAGTCAGTAACGCAACAAATGACAAATATGAAAATTAATTAAACAGTCTTCAAAAACTCTTTAATTTCTCAATTACAATTTTGAATATTTCATCATTATCTAATAAAATACATGGTAAATTATTCTCATGACATGCATTGCCACTCTCTGTATCACGTGTAACTAATATCATCTTGTTTTCTTTTGCAAAATTAATAACAGAATAATCACTATGTAATTTTTTTCCTTCAGCACGTAATTTTTTTATGCTATATGCAACATATCCCATTGAATTTAATTTTTCATCCATACCATCATCCATCTCATCAATCAAGATTTTGTTAGTTATCATTTCAAATATTAATTCATTCTAGGCGTGTGATTGTTTTTTTAATTTTTGAAATTAGTTGTTCTTTTGACATGACTGTTAATTCAGGTTCTATAGTAACAAAAACTGACTTTGAATTTACATACGTAACAATTTGAGTTATATTTTCTCGTTCAACGTTAACATATCTTACCTTTCCTAGGGATTTATCAAATTCTTGTCTCATTTTCTTCCTTTTTACTACGTCCTTACAAAACTTTTCTTCATTTTGACGTTTCAATAATGAATGTTTATCCAACTTCATTTCGGATGAAAGTATTTTTCCAGAATCAGAAATGATTGCGACATATCTTATTTTTTTATTCAAACTAAAAATTTTAGAAATTGCGCTCACATGTTGAACTTTATCAGCCATTTATGTTTTCAAATTTTTACTTCAAATATAATCATTGGGATGATTTCTAAACAATCTATTTGTTTAAGATGATTCAGTATCTCTTGGTTCTATTTCAAGTGACTTATTATAACAATCTGAAGCCTCATCATATCTACCCAAACTACGTAATGCAATACCTTTAAGATTCCATAAATCTGCATTCGTTGGTTCAATAGATAATGCCTGATCAAAAAAACTAAGTGCGTTATTGTAATTTCCTTCATCAAGATACTTCTTACCAGATTTTATCAACTCATCTATATTCATTGTATTGAATATACGAGATGACTGGTAAATATTTTCATCTAAAATGTGACTCTATAGTAATCCCATCGTTCTGGATCAAATTTTTTCACAAATTCAATTTGTTCACCATTGTCAATCCTGTATTGTATGACATCACGCATAGCAAAACTTGTCATATATGCAAAACTTTGTGCATGAACTTGCATCAAGAATAACTGACGAATTTCACTACCTCCATGAAACCCCCAATATCCATTTTTTATTGCAAGTGGTTCTAAAAATATAGTGTTGTTTTTTCCATAATTTTGATCATCAAGATCAGTCGCAAAATTATATTGTTCCAATGGTCCGCCTTTAGCAAAACCAATTATCTCACCTGTAGAATCACCAATTCGTAATGTATTCAAGATTATATCTTTGTCATGAATTGATTCAACAAAATCTTCACTAGTGAATTGCAATGGTCTAGGAAGTTCTTTGTAAATTTTTAATAATGTATTGATAAATTCATCTGAATGATTGTTTTTTTCGATGGTTGGTACAAGTTTTAGACCTTCATAAGTAAATTTGTTATAGATTTGTATCTCTTCCTGACGAAGCTTCATGAAGTTAACAATATTATCAAGGAAATTTTTGCGCATGTGTTTTGGAATTCCATTTAGTACCAATGCAAATACATCAGATTCATTGTTGAGCATATCTTCAAAGAATGCTACTGCTCGCCTCACTATCAGTGAAGGGTGCCACCCTGATGCATGTGCATTCATCTTAGCCATTTCCATCGCCTTAGAAAAGTCTCCTAATGAATAACCACCAATCCGATCAGAGATAGATAAAAAATGTCCAAGACTTAAAAAATGATCTTGTTTTTCAGTATTACCCCTCGTGATTGGTGATGAAATTAAATAATTTTTTATATCTTCCTCTGTTTTTAATTTAATACTTCCGGTCCAAGGATAAACTGTACGCAATATTAATGCACAAACAATATTGAAATCAATATCTGCATCTATCAATAATTTTTGAATTTTTTGATCCTTATTGATAAAATCAATTACACTTTTTTCATGTGGTCTATCAGATGCCTTTTGAGGATCAAAGTCATGCAAGAGTGCAGATGCAAATAAATATTTTACATCATCTAACTCAAGGTTTTTTTCATTAAATGAATGAATTGCTGACATTAACGTAACATATGTTACTTCAAGTTCATGATCAATATTGTGGTAACCATAATAATCACTTGAAAGTCCATTTTTATTAAATAGTTCAATTATATAATCGAGTAAATTAGTGTTAACTTCTGTTGCTATATCAACTGATAAAAGTAAATCCAGAATTGCGTCCCGTAATGATTGAACACTTGTAAATTCATGCATTTGGGAATTTGTGTATGCTGGCTTTTAAATTGTTTTACAGGTAATACGAGGCATATCCAAATATGTTATAAGTGAAAATACGCAAATTTACCATATGGGCTTAAAACGATATATCATCACACGGGGAATTACCATGTTTGGTGTCTTAATGATCACTCTTCTACTAACAATTGCACTTGTTGGTTCAAACATGGATACCATTTTAAAACAAGGGGTGATATTCCAAGTTCGTGCTGAGATAACCGATAACCCTTCAATATCTAAAAATTTTACATCCCCAGATGAGTTTGAAGAGTTTGTTCAACAAAAGATTGATGAGAGAATCAAAAATTTAGGTCTTGACATGCCTTGGCACTCACCGCAAAGAATTGGTTATACAATGATAAAGATTATGATGTTAGATTTTGGTAACGCAACTTTTCTCATAAGTGATACAGGTTCTTCTAATGTTGGAGATATTTTACTGGAAAAAATTCCAAAGACCGTTTTATTATTTACTACTGCCACTATAATTATTTCAATAATTGGGATTTTGTTAGGGGCAGCTTCAAGCAGTAAAATTGGTTCAAAAACTGATAGGATTACATCTACATTTGCTGTGATAAGTAGTAGTTTTCCTGTGTGGTGGATTGGCATGCTGATGATTTTTGTATTTGCATTTGTGTATCAAATTTTTCCAGCTAGAGCTACACCTGACATTGAACCGGGTGAATCAGGATACATTTTATCACTTTTGTATCACATGGCTCTACCTGTCATTACAATTGTTCTAATTGGATTTGGTTCATGGGCATATCTAGTAAGAAACTTCATGGTTGGAATAATGCAAGAAGATTTTATCACTGCAAAAAAAACTATGGGTATCAGCAAAAAGAAAATAATATACAAACATGCACTAAAGAATGCTGCACCGCCAATTGTAACAATACTCGCACTTAGCCTTTCAGGTTCATTAGGTGGTGCCATTATCACTGAAGCAGTGTTTGACTGGCCTGGTATGGGGAGATTATATTTTGAAGCAATTAATGTGATGGATCTTCCTGTAATAATTGGCTCTACATATGTACTCACAGTTTTATTTTTGATTAGTATTTTCATAGCTGATTTACTTTATGGATATTTCGATCCCCGTGTGAGAACTGGACATGAGTAGCATTTCTAGTGAAGATATTAAGCGTGAATTTGCCAAAAGTACGCTTGGAATAATTGGAATTTCAATCATTGTTGTTTTAATCACAGTTTCTATTATTGCTGTAACAACTATTCCGGTATCTACATTTCAAGAATGGAATAATCCAGAAAAATGGTTGGACTACCCAAAAACATCAATACCAATTTGGGTAAATTATTTTACGCATGAAAAAATACCTGAGCATGAAATTTTAGAGCCAGAAGTATTTCAAAGTAATTCAGACAATGTGTATTTATCATCACAACAATTTATTGTAAATTTTGAATTTGATGACTTTCCAAGTGATTTTGTCTACGAGTTCCAAACTAAATATTCAAACTCTCATTTAATTACAATTAATTTACTTCGTCCTGATGGAGAGGAAATTAATCTATTAACAACATCTCTTCCATATTCTAAAGATGAAACTGTTTACAAACAAAGAATTTTTTCAACAGATAAAATGATAAAAAAGAATCTCATGATGGAAGAAAGTATTTTTGCGTTTGATATTTCAGAAAAAAGTGTGATGAGTATAATATTCTCTGATCTAACTGAAAACAAAGTTTTGAAAGGAAAATACACATTTGTGATAAACATGTATGGTGTTGATAATCAAAGTGAGATTATTGATTCTAGAATTATTTTGGGTGGTAAGGCATTTGGTTTAATGGGTACGGATGAGCTAAGAAGAGACTTGGCAGTTGGTCTTCTCTGGGGAACACCGCTTGCATTATTTATTGGGATATCTGTCGCAGTTGGTTCTGTCATTGCTGGATTGATTTATGGTGTATATTCTGGATACAAAGGTAAAATAACCGATGAATCAATGATGCGTTTTAATGATGTAATCTATGCATTACCTGCACTTCCATTCCTAATAATACTAGCAGTGACAATCAGTAATAGTATATTCTTAATGATTGGATTTTTGATGATATTTAGTTGGGTTGGAATAGCTAAAGTCTCAAGAAGTATGTCATTACAAATTAAGACTAGACAGTATGTTGAGGCTGCAAAGGTTATGGGTCAAAAAGACAGGAAAATCATATTTAGACATATAATTCCACAACTTCTGCCATACACATTTGCCAGTATTGCAATTTCTGTTCCAGCCGCAATCACAACAGAAGCAGGTTTAAGTTTTCTTGGATTAGGAGATCCATCATTTCCAACATGGGGTCAAATACTTCATGATGCGAATACATATGGTGCTGCCGCCCAAGGACTATGGTGGTGGATAGTTCCCCCGGGATTATTGATTGCAATAACTGGCCTTGCATTTGTCTTTATAGGAAATTCACTTGATTCAATAATTAATCCAAAACTAAAAAGGTAGTTAACTTTCAAAAGTAAACTTTCTAATTAGATCAATTGTGATATCATTCAGTTTTATGGTGTAGGTAGCAGAATTAGGATCTGTATCCTTTGTTTCAGCCAAAAGTTCAGCAAATTTTGTTTTTTTCTCTTCAGTTGCACCTGCTTCATGTGTACATAGAGTAAACGCCTTCAAATGTAAATTATTTTTTAACAAATATGAAATGAACTTTTTATAACTTTCAGTGTTAAACCAATCAATATTTTTTTCATCACATGCAGAGATCCATACATCAATAGAATTATGGAAAAAGACTTTTTTGCGAATATTATCTAATGATAGTTTTGTATTTGACATTTCAGTATTGCTAAAACATTGCACGCTTCATGGTAGAGCCACATCTAGGACACTCTCTTGCATTATACACTTTATGACATATTAGACATTCATATTTTACTTTACTTCCACTGTCATTATTTTGTCCAAATAGACCACTACCAAATCCACCAGAGCTACTTGAACTACCACCAAATCCACCTCTCATACGATTCATCATTCGCCTTCTTAATAAAATTGGAAATGCAATAAATATTGCCAATGCCGCACCTAAACCATAAGGAAATGGTAAAACCATTTGCAAACCGATACTAACAGCCAATGATGCAAATAAAAATATCAAATATGACTTGTAGTTAATCAAGATAAACATACTAGTTGTAATTTGAATATAAGGTTTTGTCAGAAATTTTTAGTTTCCATTATATGTTTTCAGTAACTGAAATTGGTATCGCATTTCCTGAACTATCCCAAGCAAAAATATCTTCTTCATTATATGGTGATTTTACAATTAGTGATATTAAACCAAAAAAATTATTCAGATCTTCTAATGATGGTTCAGCAGAACCTTCTGGGTGTGAATGTGCCATTCCTATATAGCTCAAATCTAGTGGTAAAAAACTTGATGGGAATCCAGCAAATGTTGGACCTGTTTCTGAAAATGGTGGAATTACTAAACTCTCAACTAAAACATTGCCTTTCTTTGACTTTCCTTTTAAAATTAAAACCATCTCATCTGGATGGTTCATTTTACAATAAGATAAAATCCCTTCCTGTGACTCTTTTGTTAGTGTAACACTCCTCTCTATTTTTTTAGTTTTGAAAATCATTTTCACTGTAGACTATTTTGTAGGTTATTCCTGATGCCTGCTTTAGATTTAATTCCAATTTTGAGATCATATCATGAACTGAATTCTTACTAGAATCAATCTGGCTTTGAATCAAAGAGATTTTAGATTCTGCATCCAGTGTGTTTAATTTTGATTTTTCCAAATCATTTACTGATTTCAGTAATCTATTGTTATCGAAAATACGTAAATTATCATTCAGTTCAGTTTTTTTTGTGACAAATACAGCTTTCTGCTCAATTAATTGTGGGATTAAGTTCTGAATATTGGTTATTGCGCTTTTAGATTTTTCAATATCTTTTACAGATACTGAACCTGATTCAATTCCAGATCTAACTGAATCCAGAATTGTTTTGACGCTAGACTCGTTTACATCAGACAAAACATCATATGGTGATGAAGCTAACCGCTCGGTCATAATTTTTAATGGTTTATCAAGTGATGAAACATAAACGTATTTGTTTAACGGTCGAGATATCTTAATGAATTGCTCTTCAATTTCTTTTTTTAGTAATTTTTCTTCATCAGATAATAAAGTAATTTTATCTTTTATCGCTTGAAATTCTTTATATTCAGATGATGATTTTAATTCTTCAATATCTTTTAGGAGATTGGTTTGATTCTGTCTCTCATTCTCTACTAAATCTTTTAACTGTAATTTTCTTCGCTCTTGTTTTTCTATATCCCTTTTTATCGTTTCAAAATTATTTATCGAGTTTTTGATATCAGATAATAATTCTTGATTTGAGTCGTAATTTGAAATTAATGTGTTTATTTCAGATAGGTTATCTGTGAGTATCTTTAGATCATCCTTTAGTTTTTTTGCATATTTTTTGGCAAAAATGTGTATTACACGTGAATGCTTACCTAGCATATCACCAACTTTTTTGATTCCTCTTGATGCATTTTTTTGAAAACCTATCACTTTTTCAAACGAGTCAACAGCTGTGGAATCTTTTCTAAATTCGTTTTGTATTGATGATATAACTTCCTTTTTTCCTCGATTAACAAGTATTTCAAGATGTGGATCCATGTCATCTGTATTTAGATCATCCTTTCCAAGCTCATCAGCAATGGATAACAATATCTTACTATCAGACTGAATTCTTTTTTGAAATGATTTAACTTCAACAATGAGTGTTTTCTGTCGTAGATTTGTTATATCCTCAATTATTCCTGGTATATTCTGTAATGTCACTTCTTTATGTGTAGGTGCCATTGATTCATCATTTGTTTCTTCAATAACTTGTTTTTTCTTACCCCAACCAAATACCATGTAGTAAAGCAATAACAGATCGCATATATAGATTTGATAAATAATTTATTACAAATGGAAATAGGTTTTGTTAAAAAAAGTATTGTAGTTAAAACTGATATCAATGATGTGTGGAATTATGTCAGCAAAATTGCTTCATTAAATTGGCTTGAAGGTCAAAAATCAACAAAATTTCTTTCTCAAAAAAAACGTGGTGTTGGTACAACAAGGTTAATCTCATTTGAAGATGGTTCTATGGTAAAAGAGCGTATTATTGGCTGGCACCCAAAAAAATACTTCTCTTACATCGCCACATCAGGTTTACCATTAAATTCATACCATGCAACAATTTCCATGAATAAAATTGAAAGTGGAATTAAGATAACATGGGAATCATATTTTTCAAGTAGTGAAGAAAAATCTGATTTTAACACGTTTACAAAATTTCTTTCACAGTTCTACATTTCATCACTTAAAAATCTCAAAGTTGAATTAGAAAAATAACTATTTGCCTTCAACTATAACTTTAGGTTTGGGTTGCTCTAATTCATGAATTTCAGTTTTCAATCCAACTTTTCCAAATTCAGAATGTTGAATTTCCAGAGTAACTGGAGTCGTTTTCCATCCATATTTTGGGATTGATTCTAAATACATTTTTTCAACAAATATTGATTTGTTTTCAAAAAGATATTCCTGATGATATGTAACATCCATTCCTAAAACCTCTAAAATTGCGGATTGTGTTTGATTAGATTTATCTATAAATGATATTTGCACTGTTTTACTACTTTCCAAATAAACTGCATAAAATTCAATCTGATCTAAAATATGAGATTCTTTTGTATTAAGCTGGTCAGTTATGCTAAATGCAACGCCTGCAACAATGATCGCGACAATAATTATACTTGATGTCTTTTTTATCGATGACATTTATGTAAATTCTTTTTTTAATGAAGAGAGGAATTTTGTGTGTATGCGTACACGTTCTAATGTTTGCTCTAATGTCATCTCAGTTCCACGTACTGGGTTTTGTTTGAAAAATTTTCTTATTTCTTTTTCTTGTTTTGCTACTACTACATGACCAATACTTGCAACAACTCTGTTTAACAAAGGATTTCCTATTCCAGCCTTATCAGTAATTTTTTTCCAATTATTTTTTAGCCATGACCACATGAAATCTTTTCCATAGATGTTTGAAGTTATTCTCATTATTGGTAATTGTATATTCTGTGAACGGACGTCTGGACCTAATGTAAACTGTAATGTTTTTAATAGTAATTTTTTCTGTTTGAAACTACACATACCTGCAAGAAATCTCAACTTCTCTTCCTGAGAATTGGCTTTTCTGAAAAGTGAAATGAATTTTTTATGTGTTGCCTCATTACCGTTCCATGCAACCAGTGAAAACACAACCTCTTGTAAATCTGCAGAAAGACTATGCGGATTTTTTAAGAATTTTTTAAATCGTTTTTCCGCTTCTGAAGATATATCCATATCACCTAATTTTCCCAAACCAACTAATGCAAAACTCCGTAAAAGCGAATCTGTATGTGGCTCATCTTTCTTTTTATCCCATCCAAGTCTGTCAACTATGGTTCCAAGGAAATTTGCTGCGTACTGCTTTAATTCATTCGAAAATTTTTCTTTATGAGAGAGTGTGTAAAGTGAATACAAATTGTGTGCCAAACTTAATGATGAGATATAATTATCCTCATCATAATATGCGCTAGAGAAATCAAGATAATCTTGAACCTTTTGTTTGCCAGATACTGTTTGAGCAAAATAATCGTTTTGAATACTCCAACGATCAATGTAATCAATAATTTTTTCATCAATTAGAAGTGACAAATTTTCTAATGTGTTATAATCATATGCGACCCGATAAAAACCGGTTCTGCCGGGATTGAGTATGAAATTCCTCTCTTGGTTTTTTAGTTTTAGTTGATCTGATTGTTTTGTCATCAGTTTTTTAGTTCTATCATTACCTTCTTCAATAATAACAGGGATAGACCAAACTCCTTTCTTAGATGATTTTGTTTCTTCTAAAAGGAATCTTGATTGCTTTAGTGTCAACTTGGAATTTTTTCTAGTTACTGAAATTAATGGGAATCCTACTTGGTTAATCCATGTTTTCATCATTTTATCAATTGGTTGTTTTGAAACCTGCCCTATAGCATTCCAAAGATCACTCCCTTCTGCATTCGAATATTGATGTTTTATCAAGTATTTTTTGAGACCGTTCTGAAAATTCTTTTTTCCTACAAAATGTTCAAGCATTCGCAATATACAACCTCCTTTATCATATGATATCGAATCAAATATTGATCTAATTTCTGAGGGGTGATTTACATTGACATCGATGGGATGAGATGTCTTCAACGAATCAAGACTCATTGCGGTATTCATTGCGTCGTCCAAAAACTGGTCCCAAAGATCCCATTCTGGATAAAATTTGTCAACTATCTTTGTAGCCATGAATGTAGCAAAACTCTCATTTAACCACAAATCATTCCACCACTTCATTGTAACCAGATTTCCAAACCATTGATGAGCTATCTCATGAGAGATAACTTCAGCAATGTATTGTTTAGTTCTAGTAGATGATGTTTTTGTGTCATAAAGTAATATGGTTTCACGGAACGTAATTGCCCCCCAATTCTCCATTGCACCTGCGGCAAAATCTGGTATTGCAAGCATGTCAAGTTTTGGTAATGGATATTTTATTCCAAAGTATTTTTCATACTCTGATAGGAATTTTTTAGTTAGATCTAGTGATAGTTTTGCCTTTTTCTTGTTACCTTTGGTTGTGATGACTCTAATCGTGATATTCCTCAATTTATCTTGCAGAAATTCAAACTCTCCAACACCCAGATACAAAAGATATGTTGACATTATTGGCGTTCTTTCAAAGATAACTAATATCTTGGAATTGACATTATTTTTTGATTTTTCAGGCATATTTGAGATTGCTGTCATGTGTTTTTCCACTAGCAATGAAACATCAAATGTTGCCTTTACAGCAGGTTCATCCCAACATGGAAATGCACGCCTTGCATCCGCAGCCTCAAATTGAGTTGTTGCAAGATGTTTAGTTTTTCCTGTTCCATCTTTATACTTACTACGATAAAATCCAAGTAATCTATCATTTAGTGCACCTTTGAATTCTATACAGATTTTTACTTTGCCGGAAACTTTTTTTGATGCTTTGATATTTAGAGTTTCTTTTTTTATGTTGAGCGATGGTTTTGCTTTAATGGTTTTTCCTTTATGAATGAGATAACAATTGTTTATTTCAAGCTCTGCTGCATTTAATGTAAATGAATCAGTAGGTGTAGTTGTTAAAGTGATAATTTCGATTCCATTGAAAATAAAATTTGTGAAAATTGGTTCAAACTGAATATCATAATTTATCTGGCTTATTTTTGACATTTTTATTCTATATCTGGTAATGTGCCAAGATTATCAGAGTTCACTCTGTTATCATCTGCTCTTATATGTGTCTCACCATCTTTAACATAAGTTCTAACATATTCTCCTGGCTCCCAATCTGTTTCACTCACTTTAAAAATTGTGACATATTTCTTACCACGTTTTATTTCAGATGCTACTTCCTGCTTGGCAGTAATAATGGCTGGTCCAAATTCCTCACCATTATCTTTATGAATTCGTACTTGGCTAATTTCCCCCAATTTTGGTCCACGTTTCACTGCACTTATTGCAAAATCTGCCCAATTTGACATTTGATTGAGGTTTTTTTGATGTACAATATAATGTTAGACATTCTTAAAATATTCTAAAATCAAAGCAACTACATGAGTGATATGAGATTTATCATGATCGGATTGGTTGCAATTACGATTGGCTTTATAGTGCTAGGTGTATTTGGTGCACAGTTTACAGAGATCACGGTTCAAACTAAAGAATTTTCCGAGTGTTACAAATATCCAGAGGATGAACCGCCTATCAAAATAGAGTGTGATGCATATCTACAAGAGAAAAATATGCTATTTGTGATCGTGATTGGGATCATATTTGGTGGAATTATCGCATTGTTGAAGGGTGTTAGAGGTGGATGGGACCAAGATGTCAAATCTGAAGAGATGGTTGGTCCTGGTGGTCACAACAATGATGATGATTCACAAGACAAGTCTTAAAGAAAACTATCAAGTGATTCACTGCTAACTTCCTCACTTCTTAATTGTTTTGATAGTTTTTCACCCATTGTTTTAGATGATGCAAGTTTTCGTCTACCAATCCAATAATAAACTTCATCAATCGTATCCTTAGCAATTAACACAACTAATCGCCCAGATTCCTTCCTACCTGTTCTTCCCTTTCTTTGAATAAATCTGATTGAGCTTGGAACATTATCGTAAAAAATTACAAGATTCACTTCAGAAATATCTAACCCCTCTTCACCTACACGTGTTGCAACCAACACCTTAGTTTCTCCATCACGAAATCTTTGAACAGTTTCAACTTGCTTTTTTTGTTTAAGACCAGTTTCACCAGACTTTCCGATTAAGATTTCAGAGTTAATACCAAGTTCAATTAATTTTTCATTTATCACATTTACAGAATCACGATAACTTGTAAAAATTAACACCTTGTCTTTCACAGATGAAACAATTTCTAGAAGTTTTGGAATTTTTGGATGTTCCACTCCTTTTGACTGTCCAATTTTAGATAATTGTACTGCACGTGTAAAATTTGGATCTACCTCAAATAATTCTTTTACACCCACACCTTTTTTCTTTTGTGTTCTTTCACAAAACTTTAGAAATGATGTAATTCCATGAGCTTCAAGTATATTCAATGCATATGTTATTCTAATTGCAGTAAAGAGTGGTTTTGCTGATTTTCTATTTTGATTTAAAACATATTGCCGTATACGCAATAAAGCAGAAAGAGATTTGTTTTCTATTGATATCTGTATGCCGTTTTTCCTTAATTGTGTATATCTTTCATCTAATGCAAGTCTTAAACATGTTTGAATTGCTTTCATTTCTAATGTAAGTTCAACATTTATCCATTCTGTTTTTGTCTCTTGAATGTATGGCTTTACATCTGAACTTTCATCTGTTTTTTGTAAAATACTCTTAATTCTAAGTGATTCTACAATTTCATCTGCCTTTTGTTTATCACTTGGTAGTGTGGCAGTCATTGCAAGAAATAGTACATTGTCAGAAAAACTTGTTGCTATTGATGTGTATGCATAATCACCTACTGCACGATGTGCCTCATCAAAAATTACTAAACTAAATTGTTCATATGGCACTACACCGCGCTGAAGATCATTTCTTGTAATTTCTGGTGTGGCACAAACTATACTATTAATCCACAACTTTTTTCGTTTTGATATTAAATCCTCACCTGTTACAATTGCAATATCATCAAGAAGGATGTGCTCCTTTAGGAATTCAAAATGTTGATTAACCAACACTCGTGTTGGTGCTAAAAATAGAATACCGCCTTTTTTCTGTGATAAAACTTCTAGAATTACTTGTAGGGCAATAGTGGTTTTACCAAGACCTGTTGGTAATACAATTAATGAATTCTGAACTTTTGCTTGAGATGCCAATGATGTCTGATAATCTCTCATTTCAATCGAGTTTGGCTTTACTAAATTATCTTCTAAATATTCAGATACCATTAAAAAAAAATAACGATCCATAGGTTTTATCGTTTCTAATAGCAATTTGTTATCTGATAGTCTAACTTGATTCATTTGAAATTGTAATGAATGTTATATTACAGGTAAACAGAGAAATTTTATGACTGAGTCTTTTGAGCGACCATCGTGGGATGAATATTTTATGCTTCAAGCAGAATTAGCAAAACTTCGTTCTAATTGCATGACACGAAAAGTTGGAGCTGTTATTGTTAGAGAAAATAGGCAGCTTGCAACTGGATATAATGGAACTCCTCCTGGAATCAAAAACTGCTATGAGGGTGGATGCCAACGTTGCACTGATAGAATGAATGGAAAAATAAAGTCTGGTGAAAGTCTTGGACGATGTTTATGTAATCATGCTGAAGCAAATGCGATAATGCATTGTGCCATATTAGGAATAGAAGCTGGTGTTAAAGGTGCAATACTTTATTCCACATTCGTTCCATGTCTAGAATGTACAAAAATGGCAATTACGATTGGAATTAAAAAATTTGTTTGTCTAAATGAATATCCTGAAACTGATTATGATTTAATACAAGAAGCTGGAGTCAAAATTGAGATTCTGGATAAAAATATGATTGAAGGTTGGGCAAAAAAGCTTACCACTAGTAAATAAAATGCAGTCTCAAGAACAAGCAGTTCAATCTGATAATGTAAGCAATATTCCTAGTTCATTATTGATTTCTGCAGCATATAATAGTCAACAAAAGAAAGCAGTGTTAAAATTCTATGAACCAAAATCAGAACGAATTTTTTTGTGGACTGATAAAACTGGTCACAAACCATACTGTTATTCAAAACTTTCAGTTGATGAATTAGAGTTTCTTTCTGAACGACAAGATGTAATACAAATTAAAGAGGTTACAAAACGTGATACATTAAAAGATAAATTCATTCCAGTTTCTAAAATAATTGTAGATGATCCACTTGCCATAGGTGGAACACAGACTGCAAGAAGCATACGAAATGAGATTGAAACGTGGGAGTCTGACATCAAATATTACGAAAACTATCTTTATGATAATAAATTAATTGTTGGCAAATACTACAAAATAGTTGATGATAAAATTATACCAATTGATTTTGAAATTTCAGATGACACAAAACTTGAATTGAAAAGTCTACTATGGGATAGGTTATCAAATTCCGGAATGACTGATACAAAAGAATTTCAGGATGCAATATCAGATTGGGCAGAATTACTGAACCAGCCTATTCCAAAAATAAAAAGACTGAGTCTGGATATAGAAGTAGAATCAGAGGTAGGTAGAATTCCTGATCCAAAAATCGCTGAAAAAAGAGTTACTGCAGTTGGATTTGAGGGGAGTGACAATCTCAAAAAAATTTTTGTTCTAAGGCGTGATGGAATACAAGACGGTAAAAACGAGCTAGATGTTGGAATTGAATTAACATTTTATGATACTGAAAAAGAAATGATTGAAGCCACTTTCAGTTTAATCGAAATGTATCCTGTATTACTAACGTACAATGGTGATGGGTTTGATCTTCCATATCTTTACAATAGAGCAAATAGAATCGGAGTTAGTAAACAAAAGAATCCACTATACATGATGAGAGATTCAGCAACATTGCAGAAAGGAGTGCATTTGGATCTGTATCGAACATTCTCGAATAGAGCATTCCAAATCTATGCATTTGGACAAAAATACACTGATTTTTCTTTGAATAGTGTCTGTAAGGGTATACTAGGTGAAGAGAAAATTGGTCATGATGTGGAAATTGATGAGATGACATATTATCAGATTGCAAAATACTGCCAAAATGATGCACGACTTACATACAAACTTACTAGTTTCAACAGTGATTTGTTGATGAATTTACTTGTTGTTATAACTCGTATAGCAAGAATGCCAATTGATGACATTGCAAGAATGGGTGTGTCGCAATGGATTAGAAGTTTGATGTACTATGAACATAGAAAAAATAACTTTTTGATACCACGCCGAAGTGAACTCGATAGTAAATCTGAAGGTATGGCAAATGACGCAGTCATTAAAGATAAAAAATACAGAGGTGGGATGGTAGTTGAGCCGATTGAAGGTATTCACTTTGATGTTATTGTAATGGATTTTGCAAGCCTATATCCGAGCATAATCAAAGTTAACAATCTCTCATATGAAACTGTAAGATGTAATCATGATGAATGTAAAAAAAATATGATACCGCAAACAAATCATTGGGTTTGTACAAAGAAAAATGGTTTAACATCATTAATTATTGGTTCATTACGTGATCTGCGTGTTAATTATTACAAAAGCCAAGCAAAAAAATCAGATATTTCAGAAGAAGAACGACAGTTATATCAAGTAGTAACACAGGCTTTGAAAGTTATACTAAATGCAAGTTATGGTGTAATGGGTGCAGAAATATTTCCATTGTATTATTTACCTGCAGCTGAATCAACTACAGGGATTGGCAGACATATAATTTTAGATACAATTGAAAAATGTAAAGAAAGTGGAATCAACGTGCTATATGGTGACACTGATTCTATTTTTGTAAAAAATCTAACAAAAGAACAGATCACCACACTAATTGATAGAGCCAAAAATGATCATGGTGTCGAATTAGAGGTTGATAAAGAATTTCGTTATGTTGTGTTAAGTAATAGAAAAAAAAATTATTTGGGTGTAACAAAAGATGGTAAAGCTGATGTAAAAGGATTAACTGGCAAGAAGTCACATACACCAAAATTCATTAAAACTCTATTTTATGAATTGCTGGATATTTTATCTGCAGTTCAAAATGAAGGTGAGTTTGATAATGCAAAAAAACAGATAACGAAAAAAATTGCCGAATATGCAAAAAAAGTTCAAGAAAAGAAAATACCACTTGAAGAACTTGCATTTAATGTAATGATTAGTAAGGCACCATCTGAATATGTAAAAACTATTCCACAGCATATTCGTGCTGCAAAACAACTTGAAACAATTAGAGAGATCAAAAAAGGTGATATTATATCATATGTGAAAATTCTCAATAAACCTGGTGTGAGGCCAGTTGAGATGGCAAGACCTGATGAAGTGGACTCTTCAAAATATATGGAATTCATGGAAAGTACATTAGAGCAGATTACATCCTCAATGGATTTAGATTTTGATACAATTTTAGGCAAGCCGAAACAAACAGGCTTAGATCAATTCTTCTGGAATTAATAGTATGTTTCTTGATGACTTCACTTTAGGTATTGTAGGAATTCTTGCAGGAGTTCTGATTTTATCTGGATGGGTACCACAAATCATCAAAGGATATAAAACAAAACGGTTGAACGATGTCTCAATATATCTAATGATCTGTATTTTTGCTGGTGCTGTCTTATGGCTAGTTTATGGAATTGAGATTAACGATGTCTATATAATGGGTGTTAATGTTGCAGCGATGTTTCTTACAATGACAGTTCTTTCTATGAAATTAAAATATGAGAGAAAATACAAAACAATTGAAAAGTAATGTTTATCATAAATTGTAAAAACTATGAAGAGATTTCAGGAGAAAAAATCATCAAGTTAGCAAAAATCTCAGAAAGAATATCAAAAAAATATAAAATTCAAATTGCTATAGCACCACCACATCACCTAATTCCATTAATAACAAAATTTAATGTGACTGTTCTTGCACAACATCTTGATGACAAAAAAGTTGGAAGTACTACAGGATTCATGATCCCAGAAATTGTAAAAAAATCAATGATAAATGGTTCAATAATCAACCACAGTGAACATAGAATATCAGAAAAAGAAATCAAAAACTTGGTAAAACGATTAAAACGTTTAAGATTAAAAACAGTCATTTGTGTCAAAAATGTTAATGAATTAAAAAAATATGTAAAATTAAATCCTACATTTATTGCAATAGAGCCACCAGAGTTAATTGGAACCGGTAGAGCAATATCAACTGAAAGACCACAACTAATTACAAAAGCAGTTGATGGTGTGAAATCTGCAAAAAATTCTACTAAATTGTTATGTGGAGCTGGAATTGTTTCTGGGGATGATGTGGGACGTGCAAAAGAACTTGGTTCAAAAGGAATACTAGTTGCAAGTGGAATTGTAAAAGCGAGAAACTGGGAAAAGATAATAGATGAGTTTTCACGTGCATTAGTTTAAAAACAGCTCAAATCGAATCTTCCTAAATGGCAAAATTAAAACCAGTTTACGCTTTTGAAGAAGCAAACAGCAAAAATAGAATGCTTCTTGGTGGTAAAGGAGCTGGACTAAGTGAGATGACGCGTCTAAAACTACCAGTTCCACCTGGATTTACAATAACAACACAGGTTTGTAATCAGTATTATGATAATGGTAGAAAACTTGAAAAAAATGTCATTGCTGAAGTAATGAGAAATATCACAAAGATCGAAAAAAAGACTGGTAAAAAATGGAATTCCACTAACAACCCATTATTGGTTTCTGTTCGTTCTGGTGCAGCGATTTCTATGCCAGGTATGATGGATACAATTTTGAATTTGGGATTAAATGACCAAACAGTATTGGGTTTATCAAAAAAAACAGAGAATCCAAGATTCGCCTGGGACTCTTATCGTCGATTCATTCAACTTTTTGGAAAGGTTGTGTTTGGAGTAGATGATGAAAAATTTGACGATGTTTTAGAAGCGGCAAAGAAAAAACAACGAGTGATATATGACAGTCAACTTGATGTAAACTCGTTAAAAAAAATTGTGGCTGAATATAAGAAAATTTGTGAAAGACACACTAAACAAAAATTTCCTTCTAATCCAAATGAACAACTGCAATTAGCAATCGAAGCAGTCTTCAAAAGTTGGATGGGTGAAAGGGCTATTGTGTATAGAGAGAAAAACAACATTACAAAAGACATTGCAAATGGTACAGCGGTGAATATAGTAACAATGGTATTTGGAAATATGGGCGACGACTGTGCAACTGGTGTTGTCTTTACAAGAAATGGCCATAATGGTAAAAAGGAAATTGAGGGAGAATACCTGATAAATGCACAAGGTGAAGATGTTGTTGCAGGTGTTAGAACTGGTAAGGATGTAATAAAACTAAAAAATGACATGCCAAAATCATATAAAGAATTAGACAATGCATGTGCAAAACTAGAAAAGCATTTTCGTGAACCACAAGATATAGAATTCACAATTGAACAAGGAAAATTTTATCTCTTACAAACAAGAACTGCAAAAATGAGTGCTGGTGCATTAGTAAAAACATCTGTAGATATGGTTAAAGAAAAACTCATAGATAGAGATAGAGCACTTACAAGAATACCGGCACAGCAGTTAGAGGCATTGCTTCACAAGACTATTGATCAAAGTAAAGTTAGAGAATTTGAAAGATTAGCAAAAGGTATACCCGCATCACCTGGAGCTGCTAGTGGGGTTGCAGTGTTTGATGTAAAACGCGCTATAGCAATGGGTGAAGATAATAAAAAAGTAATTCTACTACGTAAAGAAACAAAACCAGAAGATGTTCCAGCATTCTTTTCTTCGGAAGGAATACTGACCAGTCAGGGTGGGAAATCTTCACATGCTGCAATAGTATCAAGAGGAATGGGAAAACCGTGTATTGTGGGATGTGCTGATTTGAAAATAGATTACGATAATAATCGATGTGTTGCAAATGGAATCACAGTTTTAGAAGGCGAACCAATCACGATTAATGGAAGTACTGGTGAAGTTTACATTGGAGATGTTCCAACAGTAGAACCACAAGTTACTAAAGACTTTCAGACAATTTTATCATGGGCTCAAAACAAGAAAAAAATTGGAGTTAGAGCAAATGCTGATACTCCAGATGCTGCAAAACTAGCAAGAAAATTCGGTGCCCAGGGAATTGGTCTTTGTAGAACTGAAAGAATGTTTAATGCGACTGATAGAATTGGACTCTTTGTTGACATGATAATGGCAACAAACGTAAAACAACGAAACGATGTTCTCAAAAAACTTGGTCACTTACAAAAAAGTGATTTTATTAAAATACTAAAAGCGATGGAGGGATACAAAGTAACAATTAGACTGTTGGATCCACCATTACATGAATTTTTACCAAATCCAGAAGAATTAATGGACAAAATCTACAAAAATAAAAAAGGTGAAAACCTATCCGAAACAAAGAAAGTTCTTGAGAGGGCAAAGGAATTAGCAGAAATAAATCCAATGATGGGACATCGTGGTGTTCGTGTAGGAATCACTTATCCGGAAATTTATAGAATGCAAATTGAAGCAGTTTTTGAAGCAGCCGTGGAATTAGCAAAGAAGGGAATTGATGCAAGACCGCAAATAATGATTCCACAGGTTGGAAGTATTTCAGAATTAAATCACATCAAAGAGATTTATCAGGAAGTAAAACTCGATATGCAGAAAAAACATGATATGAAACTAAAGATTAATTTTGGAACAATGCTTGAAGTGGTACGTGCATGCCTCACAGCAAATGAATTGGTAAAAACTGCAGAGTTTTTCAGTTTTGGGACAAATGATCTTACACAGGCTGTGTTTAGTTTTAGTAGAGAAGATGCTGAAGGTAAATTCTTGCCAGAGTATATGGAAAAAGAACTACTTGAAATTAGTCCATTTCAATCAATTGATATTAATGGTGTAGGTAGTTTAATGAAAATTGGTATATCCCAAGGGAGAGCAATCAAGAAGGATCTAGAAATTGGTATATGTGGTGAACATGGTGGTGATCCAAACTCTATCAAATTCTGTCATTCAGTGAATGTCTCGTATGTAAGTGCCTCACCACACAGGATCCCTATTGCAATAGTTGCAGCTGCACAAGCCGTAATTGAACAAAAGCAAAGAAAATAATTTTTCTAGATACTAATCAAGTTTATCTATCAAATTCAAAATGTTAAATGGGATTTTATCAAATTCTTTTCTTTTATCCATCGATACAAAAAGCACGTTTTTATTAAAAGGGAAACTCATCACAATTAATTTTTCTCTATATGAGAGAGAAAAATTGACTTTTCCAAAATCTTTATCAAATTCCTGTCTCATTTTTACACGAAGTGCCAATTCCATGAATAACATTTCATCTTCTCTCTCATCCTCAAGTGACTTTACTGAACCTACCATTCCACCTGCTACTAGGCGTCCTTTATTGTTGATCAAGCCTGCAAATCTAATTTTCGAGTCAATTTTTGATACTTTCGCACAAAGCTCGTTTTCGTCCACTAGATGAGTACTACATCGATCTATTTATTGCACACTATTTTACAGTAAATTCCTATGAAAGACCAATATGGAGACATGTTTGACTATTACAAACATACCTCAATGTTTTGGAATGATATGATTGCTATGATGTCATCAAAACCATCTGCATTAATGGCTGTTGGTCCATTACGAAATTTTACTGAAAATATCAAAAAAATTGCTCAGGAACTAATAGAATCGAATCAGGAAATTGTTGACTTTAACACCCAATTAGTAGAATATTATCAACATTTAGGAGAAACATGGGTTGGTGCACAAAAAAAAGTAATGTCAAAAATATCTGAAGTTCCACAAGATGCAGAATCAATAGAGGCATACAAGAGAATATGGATTGATATATTTGAGAATGACTTTACACAAATGTTTGATAATAAAGATTTTTCAAAAAATTATAATAAACTAGTTTCTACGGAACTTCAATTACTAAAAAGATGGAATACTATCATGGATGTAATGTTAAAATCTGCAAACATGCCAACTAAAGAAGAAATTGATGAAATTTACAAAGAGTTATTCACATTAAAGAAACAAATGAAAAAAATTAATCCACAGAAAAAAACACGGAAAAAGAAAAATGACCCAGGAATTTGATTCATCATCATCAATCATAGGTGATTTTTTAAATTTTAATCGCAATCTGGTTGAATTACCAAAAAAAGTCTCTGTTCCACACGAAATAAAAATTGGTTCATGTCCTTATGATGTCGTTTATGAAGAAGATCGAATAAGAATGCTACATTACAAACCATTAACATCAAAACAAATTCAAACACCACTAGTAATTTCATATGCAATAATCAATAGATACCATATTTTTGACATTGATCCAAAGAAAAGTTGGATTAGATATCTACTTGAAAGTGGTTTTGATGTTTACATGATCGATTGGGGCACACCAACGAACATGGATAAATTTCTAGGATTTGATGATTATGTTAATGGTTATCTTGACAATTGCGTTGAACATGCATGTGAACAGTCAAATGTTGACAAAGTTTCATTACAAGGATATTGTACTGGTGGAACTCTTGCAACTGTATATTCTGCATTACACCCAGAAAAAGTGAAAAATCTTATCGCAACCGCGCCTGTAATTGATGGTTGGAAGGATACTACTGTTGTTAGTAACATTGCAAGGAATTTTGATGTTGAGAAAATGGTTGATACCATAGGAAACATGCCACCAGAATTCATGTATTATTGCTTTTCAATTTTAAAACCATTTGAACAGGGAATTGAAAAATATTTAAAATTCTTTCAAAATATGAATAACGAAAGGTATGTTGATAGTTTTCTAAAAATTGAAAAATGGCTTGCTGAAACTCCACCTATTCCAGGAGAATTATTCAAACAGTGGATTAAGGGAATATATCAAGATAATCTATTAATACAAAATAAAATGTTTGTTGAGAATCAACATGTCTCACTTGAGAATATCACAATGCCAGTTTTTACGCAAGTTGCTGTGGGTGATCATTTAGTATCCCCTGAATGTAGTATGCCATTACATTATGCTGTAGGTTCAGAAGATAAAAATTTAGAAATATATCCAACTGGTCATGTAGGAATGATTGCAAGTTCTTTTAGTCAGAAAAATGTCCTGCCAAAATTAACTAGTTGGCTTAAAGAAAGATCATAATAAAAAAGAAAAACACTCACACTTAGTTTCTTAGTTGTGTGAATGCAGAAGTCCAAGATTGCATCACATTATTGTTCAAATCAGCAAATGCTTTTGCATTATTTGCAAATGTTTGAACATTTTGGCGTGCTGCATCAACTGCTGCTAATGCCATTTTACTTTGTACATCAAAGGATTTAATGACCTGCTCGTTTGTATCACGAACTGCCTTTAATGTTGCCTCTGGTACATTTGTGTTGATTCCTGTCTTGTTTGCAAATTTTCTTTGAAATTCGATTGAAGAATCAATTGCATTTTCGCATGCTTGGATGTATTCTTGTTGTAGACTGGTTACAGATTGATGATAACTTGGGATTACTTTTTCTACTGCGTCCATGTATTTGTCGCTAGTTTGTTTCCAAGTTGAAAACACATCTTTTGAGGAAGTGCTATCAGTGTTACCAGTACTTGTATTGGTTGTATTACTCATGGTTAGACATGGTTGGTTTGGATATATATACTTACTGGTAATGATTGGTAGTTATTACCAATTATAGTCTAATCTTCGTTTGTAATGTTTTTCAATGGAACCACAATGATTTGTACAAGGTCACCTTCTGCAACATTTAATGCGTCTCTTTCAGCCTCAGGAATGGATATTCTACCATTACTACCAACATTTGTTTTGAATGCACCCCAGGTTAGAAAATTTGGCATCATATTCTGAAAATTACCAAATGGGTTTTGCATATTTGATTGCTGTGTATTCATGTTATTCATGAAATTCTGTGCTTGACTAACATTCTGAAGCCACTGTTTATACATCTCAGATGGATCAAATTGGTTTTTTTTGCCTGCCATTGGGAATTATTGGAATTATGGTTAAATAAATGATCACTATTTGAGGAATTCTGAGACTGACTGATAAAATTTATCAGGTTTTTCAACATATGGCGTATGACCACAACCTGACATTTTGACAAACCTGCAGTCATTGATTCCAGATATAAAAGATGAGGCATATTTTATGGGTATTACCGGATCATTCTCTCCCCAAACAATCAATGTTGGTGAATTTATTGATGAAAGCTTCTGTGAGACTATTTCGGCATCTTTTAGTCCAAGTAATGTTGACATGAATGCCATTTTAGCATTAGGTAATTTCATCCGTTCTACAAATCCTTTTACAGTATTTTCATCAATGTTTTTCTGTCCAGACATTATTTGAAATGCGTATTCTGCACTATCGTTATTTGGATACATTGCAGCCATGATATACGCGTCTAATGCCGGTGTGCTATGTTTCATAATGCCTGATGGTGAAACCAAAACCAGTTTATCGACTTTTGTTGGATTATCAGATGTAAAATCAATAGCAATTTGGCCACCTAATGAAGAACCGATAATACTAACTTTCATTGCATCGATATGATCAAGGAATTTTTTAATGAATTTTCCAAGATATGTGGTTGTATAATCTACTAGTGGTTTATCACTTTGGCCAAACCCAATTAGATCTGGAACTATTACCCTGTAATTTTTTGCAAAATTAGGTATGACGTGTTCCCAACGCTCAGCTGATGCACCTAAACCGTGAATGAGAATAAGATTTTTCTTAGATTTACCATCTATAAGGTATCTAATATTATAGCCATCAATACATACTGATTTTTCTTCCACTTACTAAATTCATTTTAAAGAATTAATAAGTAATTTGAAATTTTCATTCAATCAATTTATTGTTTAGATTAAAAGAAATGCATGTCCTACAAATGGGGAGATGTAGGACATACACCCTAAAGCCTTTATTTTCTGCTAATCCATGTTTGATCTACACATATAAAATAACGATCATGATCGCAAATTATTTTAATTCGAATCAAAAAATCAGGAAAAAAGTACTATAATGGTAATATTCTATTAGGATTATGCTCCCAAGTATTGAAAGTATCAAACAGCAGCGTTTAAAGATCAACTTGACACAAAAACAGCTTGGAATAGAAGTAGGTGTCAGCACATCAATGATAAACCAAATTGAATCTGGACGGAGTCAACCTAGTTATGAAACTGCCAAGAAAATATTTGAGGTTTTAACGAATAAAGAAAATCAGTCAGCATACACAGCAGGTCAGTTATGCAGTCAGAGTATTGTAAGCATAAAACCATCTAATACGTTACATGATGCGATCAAAAAAATGCACAAATCATTCATCAGTCAAATCCCAGTATTTGACGGTAAAAAACCGATTGGCGTGATTTCAGAATCAGGAATTGTGGCACATTATGAAAATGGAAATATTGAAATTGCAAAAAAAATCAAGGTTGAAACTATTATGGAGCCAATTCCCCCAATAATTGATTACAAAACACCTGCAAATACTTTGGGTCCACTAATCAAGTATTCAAAATGCATTCTAGTATCAAAAAATTCCAAAGTATATGGAATCATTACTGCATCTGATACATTGAAAATGATGGAGTGATTATTTGGGATGCGAGCAAAGCTCAGCTAAAACACCTTCTAATGACTTTGGGTGAATGAACGTAACTTTAGTTCCAGCAGATCCAGGTCTAACTTTTCCTAAAAATTGAACTCCACATCCTTCCATTCGCTCAACCTCACATTCAATATCATCAGTTTCTAGTGCCATATGATGTAGTCCCTGACCTTTTTTATCCAAGAATTTTTTGATTGGACTTTCATCATTGGTTGGCTGCATTAATTCAATTCTTCCATTCGCCATAGGTAAAATAGCAACTTTTACTCCCTCTGATTCGACAGTCTCAAATTCTATTTTACTAATACCTAATGCTTGTTGATACACTTTAGCAGATGCCTCAACATCATTTACTGCAATTGCAATATGATCAATCTTCATTTAGAATATCTCCTTTGGTCTATATTCACCAAATACTTCACGTAATATGTTACTAATTTCTCCAGTAGTGGCATGTGTTTTAACGGAATTGAGAATTAATGGCATTAAATTATCAGACGTTTCTGCCGCTGCTTGCAATTTTGATAATGCTCTATCTGTCTTCTTATTATCACGAGATTTACGTAATGCTTTGATTGCCTTCTCTTGTTTTTTTCCTAACGAATCATCAATTCTGAGAAGCTTTTGCTTTGCTTCTTCTGCATCTATAAATTTATTGACGCCTACTAAAATACGTGATTCATCATCCACTTCCTTTTTGAGTCGATATGCATTTTGCCTAATCTCACCTTGGAAGAAACCTTTCTCGATTGCTTTTAATGAACCACCAATTTTATCAATTTTTTTAAGATATGCCCAAGTTTGTGCTTCTATTTCATCACATAATTCTTCTAGATAGTGAGAGCCTGCCATTGGGTCAACAGTTTTTGTGATTCCAGACTCATGTGCAACAATCTGCTGTGTTCTTAATGCAATCTTTGCAGACTCTTCTGTTGGAAGAGCTAATGCTTCATCTCTAGAGTTTGTGTGAAGTGATTGTGTTCCACCCAGAACTGCTGACATCGTCTGCATAGCAACGCGGACAATGTTGTTATCTGGTTGCTGGGCTGTCAAAGACTCCCCACTTGTTTGAGTATGGAATTTTAATTGTAACGATTTTGGATTCTTTGCATGGAATCTCTCCTTTAGAATTTTTGCGTAGACCTTTCTTGCAACTCTAAATTTAGCTATCTCTTCAAAGAATTCTATGGTACAACAAAAGAAAAATGATAGTCTTGGTGCAAAATCATCAATTTTCAGTCCCTGTGCAAGACATGTTTCAATGTATTGGATTGCATTTGCTATTGTAAATGCAATTTCTTGCACTGCAGTAGAACCTGCCTCTCTAATATGATAACCAGATATTGATACCGGATACCATTGTGGCACTTCAGTCGCACAATATCCAATCATATCACCAATAATGCGCATAGATGGTTCTGGAGGGTAAATGTATGTATTTCTTGCAATGTATTCTTTTAAGATATCGTTCTGTGTTGTACCGCGAAGTTGTTTACTTGAAAATCCTTGAGATTGTCCAACTGCAATGTAATATGCAAGTAAAGTTGATGCAGTCGAATTAATCGTCATTGATGTAGAAACTTTTCCTAACTCAATTCCATTAAAGACCGTATGCATGTCTTTTAGAGACGCAATTGATACACCGACTTTTCCAACCTCACCTTCTGCTTTTGGTGCATCAGGATCATATCCTATCTGTGTTGGTAAATCAAATGCCATTGAAATTCCAGTCTGACCTTTTTCTAGCATGAATTTGTATCGCTTGTTACTTTGTGCAGCATCACCGAATCCTGCATATTGACGCATAGTCCAGAATCTGTCACGATACATTCCCTCATGAATACCTCTTGTAAATGGAAATTTTCCTGGTATGTCTTTTATCTTCTTTTTTGTAGAATTTTGGTAGAAAGGTTTTATTGGAATATTAGAGTCAGTGACATGGTTTCTTACTGTTGATTTTATTGTCTTTTTTGTTGCCATAATCATCACTTTAAGAAATTTTTTGTCAGCTTGTCTGCTGCTTCAAATGGGTCAATTTTTTTATCTTGAATTTTTTTAAGGTACGAAGAGAATGATTTACTCTTTCCAATCATTGTTAAAATTTCCTGTTGCACATTATTTAAAATAATATCCTCCAATTCAGATTCTAAACGGAATTTTTCAGAATTTTTTTTATTCTTTGCTTTTTGTTTCATCAAATCTCGTAACTCTTTCGCTAGTTCTTTTATGCCCTTATTCTTCTTTACAGATGTTTGTAAAATGAGGTTTTTCTCTTCTGCGTTTCCAATAAAATCAACTAAAGCTTGATACAGTTGTGTTGCGCCATCCAGATCACTCTTGTTTACAAGATAGATATCACCAATTTCTGTAATTCCTGCCTTGATAGTTTGAATGCTGTCTCCAGTGTGTGGATTAAAGGCTACGACAGTAATATCTGAGACTTTTGAGATGTCAATCTCTGTCTGTCCTGCACCAACACTTTCTATTATTATTGGATTGAATCCAGCGTACTCCAAGACACGTAAACTGTTACGAATAGAATGAGCAATAGCTCCAGTAGCACCTCGTGATGCTATACTTCGAATGTATGTACCACTGTCAGTTGATTCAGACATTCTTACACGATCGCCCAGAATTGCACCGCCTGTTACGTGACTGGTAGGATCTATTGCCAAGACAGCAGGCTTTAGCTTTAGTTTACGTAATTCTATTGATAATTTGTTTATCAATGATGACTTGCCAGCCCCAGCAGAACCTGTTATGCCAATTACTATTGCTTTACCAGATGTTTTGTAGATTTTTTTGATTAACTTTCGTGCCTCTTTTGGGTCATTTTCCATTATGGATATTGCCTTTGCAATTGCACCACGTTTTGCCTTTTTTAAATCTGGAAGGATTGCCATATGAAAACTTGTTACACCTTGAATAAAATCTCTTACCTATAAGTAGCCAAGAAAGATTTTAAGGTAAATGTTTAGGAATAAACCCATGAGGCAAAAAACTGCATCAAGGCGAGTCAAGATACTAGTTGCTAAACTTGGTCTAGATGGTCATGACCGAGGCGCATTAGTTCTATGTAGAGCGTTTAGGGACGCAGGAATGGAGGTAATATATTCAGGATTATTTGCAACACCCGACAGAATTGCACAGATTGTACAAGATGAAGATGCAGATGCTGTTGCGTTAAGTTTGTTAAATGGTGCTCATAGTACACTTTTTCCAAGAGTTGTAAAAGAACTGAAAAAGAAAAAAATTAATGATGTGCTAGTTGTAGGAGGTGGAGTTATCCCTGAAGAGGATAAAAAGGCATTAGTGAAATCCGGAGTTACTGGAAACTTTGGTCCAGGAACATCACTTGATGTTATAATTGATCATATAACAAAAGGTGTCTCTAAATTAAGAAAATTGTAGTTATTCGGTAGAATCAGGCCACATCATTTTTCGCATTTGTTTTCCAACAATTTCGATTTGATGATTATCTAGATCTTTCATGTATTTGTCAAATGCTGCTTTACCTTCATTTTGGTAATTTTTAATCCATTCATCATTGAAGGTGCCATCTTGGATCATTTGAAGAACTTTTTTCATTCTTTCTTTTGTATCGCCTGTCATAACCATTGGGCCACGTGTTAATCCACCATATCTTGCAGTTTCAGAAACACGCCTCCACATTCCATTAATTCCATATTTTTGAATCATATCTACAATTAATTTTAATTCGTGTAATACCTCAAAGTATGCAATTTCTGGCTGGTATCCAGCTTCAACCAACGTCTCAAAAGCATTAACTACCATTGATGCAGAACCACCACACAAATCTGCCTGCTCACCAAACCAATCAGTTTCAACTTCCTCTTTGAAGGTTGTTTTGATTAGACCAGCTCTTGCGCTCCCAATTGCTTTTGCAATACCAAGTGTTCTATCCCATGCTTTACCAGTTTTATCTTGTTCAACTGCAACAATTGATGGTGTGCCAAAATTCTCAAGGTATGTTTCTCTTACTTTAGAACCAGGACCCTTTGGTGCAACCATAATTACATCAACGTTATCTGGTGCATCAATCCATTTCCAATAAATTGCCGCGGCATGAGAAAATGATAAGGCGTTTCCTTCAGAAAGATTTGGTCCAATTTCTTCTTTGTATATTTTAGCCTGAATCATATCTGGAATCAATATGTGAATAATGTCAGCTTTCTTACACGCATCAGCAACTGACAGCACTTCATGTCCGTCATCTTTTGCTTTTTGCCAACTAGTACCATCTTCCTTAAGACCAATTACAACATTAATACCAGAATCCTTCATGTTATTTGCCTGTGCGTCTCCTTGTATACCATATCCAATTACGGCTATGATTTGATCCTTTATTGGTTCAAGTGATATATCTTCATCTTTCCAAGTTTGTGCCATCAAATGCATTCAAAAATGTGCAAATATAATCCTATGAAATCATGAAAAAGTAATATTCTATTTGGATAAAATAAAATCATAGTGTATGATTACTGAAAATCCAAAATTTCTGAAAATTCTTATCATTGCAGTATTTGCTGTTATTATTCCAGTAAGTATAATTGGAATTAATTTCTTTGAAAAGACCATAACAAACCCACGTGTTTGGGAAAATTGGACCTGTGAACAGATACAAAAATTTGCACTTGAAGACAAGGATGACACTCTAAATGATTATCAAAAAAGTAAATTTCATGAAGATCTCTCAGAATGTCTTAGTGGATGAATTATATTTCTATAACTTTCTTACATTTCGAACATACTAACCGCTGACTATTATCATACTGTGGTTTTAATTTTTGGAATTTTTTTGAGCCACAATTGGGACAGATAGGACATGAGCGAGCAGATGTCATTGAATTTCCCCACTCCCAATTATCCTAACTGATTGAGATTCTGGTTTTAGTAATACGCAAGTGTCATGCGGAAGTATTGCAATTGGCTTATCAAGTATCAGTTTAACTGGAGATATAGATTGAAATTTTCCTGCCTTTATTTGCATTCCAACAGAAACAAGACACATTTCATTTTCTGATATATTATTTTTGTAAAACTGATTCTGCTTAAAATCCAGCGATAATTCATTTACAATTTTTAAAGATTCGTCTGCAGACAAGATATCACCACGTGAAACATCTTCAGGTTTGATATTTTTTAATGACAGACCAACACGTGCTGGTGATACTGCTTCTTTCACATCATCATCGTGCATTTGTATGGATTTCACTAAAACTTCCGTTTTTGATGGTAGATGAAATAATTTATCATACTGTGATATCTTCCCCGATATGACCTTACCTAATGCAACTGTTCCAACTCCTTTAACATCAAAACAATGATCAATAATAATTCGTGCAGGTCCATCTTTGGAAATAACAGGAAATTTTGAAACTTCCTCTTTGATGTTTGCTGAATCCACTTTTTTGTAATTTTCCAAAACGGTGCCTTTTATCATAGTTTCAAGTCTTGTTTCATCAACATCGTATGAATGGCTAAGTATTCCTTGGTTTTTTCCCAATGCATCTAGTGCAATTATTTGTTCACCAGTGAATTTGTCTAATGATGCAACGTATAGTATCACATATTCAGCAATGTATATTGCCTGAAACAATGGTTGAATTTTTTCTGGAAAACCATTTGGGGCAATCCATGTGCGAATTATATCAGATTCTTTTCTGTCATATAGAGTCAAATCTGTGACAGTCCCCTTTTTACCAAAATCATTGGCAATGGACTGTTCACCAAGTATTACAAAATTTACAGATTTCATTAATATTCTAACTTTTTGATTTCTTAGTTGCACTAACAAGTGAAATTACATCACGATCTCGTAATTGATAATGTGTTGGTAGTCGAAGGCTATATCGTAAGTCCTTTGCATACAAAAGTCCTTTTGATAATGTAGTATGAATTTCATTTGCCAAGTCTTTAACAGTTGCACCATCTTTGAGTAATATTAAATCAGGCAACACCCTACCTTTTTTGTCTGCCAATGTATCTTCATTTGCAACTGGGTATACCGCATTCATCTTAAGAAGTTTAAACACGGTAACATTAATTGCGAATTGTACACCAGTACGCATGTATTCACCCATGATATCCTTTTTTATGAAATCAAGCGCACTGCGTTGCTTACTGTTTAATTTTTCATTATGAATAATTTTGAACTGTTCAGATCCAGGTGCATATTTTATCAACTCTTGTTGCTCTGCACGTCTTAAGGTTAATTCACTGTCTGCACTAGCAGGAACCGTTATGACTTCATTGTAACGTTCGCGCAAACGATTAAAGTTCTTATCAGCGCCTGGAATGTCAATTTTATTAGCTACAATTAACGTCGGTTTGGAAATTTTCCTTAATATCTTTGCAAATTCTTTTGTGTCACGAGAATCAAAGTCATCAAATTCCTTTTCTTCTAAATTAGTTATTTTTAACGCTTGTTTTACATGAACCTTTTTCACGCCAATGCCCATGTAGAGTTCTGTAAAAGCATCAATTGGGTCGGCACCGGATTTTAGATTTTTTGACATCTTATCACGGTTCCCTTCTAGGATTTTTTGATACCACATGACAAGCTCTTCCTCTATGTCTGCAAAATCAGATACAGGATCCCCACTTCCGGGTTCAGTAATCTTCCCTGTAGAATCAATGCTTCCAGAGCAATCTACCACATGTAATAATGCATCTGATTGTGCTGCAATAGAAAGAAACTGATTACCTAATCCCTTACCCTTCCATGCATCTTTGATAAGACCTGGTAGATCAATTAGTTCAATTGGAATGTATCTCCATCCATCGACACATCTAGAATTATTTGGCTCATCTTGTACATTAAACTCCATATGTACACAAAGTGTAATTGCATTTGCTATCGCAGTTTGTGGTTTTTTTGTCGTAAATGGATAAGAAGAAATCTCTGTTGAGGATAATGTTGCCGAATTAAAGAATGTGGTTTTTCCGGTATTTGTTTTCCCTATTATTCCAATCTTAATTGTCATGTGTAAAAATAACGTAGATGTTATTTATTTATGACTAAATTTTTCACATGTATTTTTCAATTCTTTCACATGCCAAAGTATTTCATCTAATT
>Ga0066837_10000031_pt1 | contig 47473 bp, 48 predicted proteins | sample ETNtaG_25_FD_66730 | JGI IMG/M metagenome (GOLD analysis project Ga0066837, IMG submission 66730) | Marine microbial and viral communities from oxygen minimum zone, Eastern Pacific Ocean - ETNP201302SV86 | ecosystem: Environmental > Aquatic > Marine > Oceanic | place: Pacific Ocean: Eastern... | reverse complement strand
CAGGCAATGGCCGGGAACGACCATCATGGCTTTGGCGATGAGCCCGAGCCGCTTCTGCTCCATGACGGCCGCCGCCATGGTCATGGTCTTGCCGGCGCCGACGGCATGCGCGAGGTAGGTCGAGCCGGCGGAGATGATGCGCCAGATGCCGCGCTTCTGGTGCCTATATAGAGAAAAGGCGCCTGAGGCTCCCGGAAGCTGGAGGTGGTCCCCATTGAAGCTTCGGGGCGCTATATTGTTGAAGCGGTCGTTGTAGACCCGCGCCAGCCGGTCGGTGCGATCCGGTTCGGACCAAATCCAGGTCTGGAACGCGGTTTTGATCCTGGTGAGCTTCTCCTTGGCAGCCTCGGTTTCGACAACATTGAGCACGCGCCGGTCACTGTCGCCGTCTTTGATGGTGTCGAAGATCTGCGGCACCCGGCTGTTGAGCGCATCAGCGATCAGCTCGCCGGCATGGCGGCGCCCGGTGCCCCATTCCGAGGTCCCGGCGGCCAGATAGCCGAGTTGTCGCGCCTCGACGGTCCATGAGGCGAGTTCGGGCATGTGGCGGATGCGGATCTCGGCGCCCATCGTCTCCTTGACGAAGGCGACGACGTCGGCGGCGGGAATCCAGGGTGCGCCGAGACGCGCGGTGATGTCGGACGGACCAAGATCGGCGGGCTGAACCTCGACAAGCGCGCGGACGTTGCGTTCGAAGACGGGATCGAGGGTGGCGGCGGCCTCGGCAGCTTTGAGCTTGTCGCGGACCTGACCGGAGAGATAGGCATCGGCCGTTTGCCACGCCCCGGTTTCAGGGTCGCGATAGATGACCTCGCCCAGTTCGGCGATGACAGCACCGGCATCCATATGCAGCAGCTCGGCGATATGATCGACGTCGACATGGCCGCGTTCGTTCAACACCACGGCCAAGCCATCGGCGGCCGAGGTGATGATCGGCGCCGAGGGTGGCGCGATCACCCGTTCGCTGAAAATCGGGCCGGGCCGCGCGGTATCGGTTTCGAGGTCGTAGTCCTCGATGGAGGCGACCAGCCAGCAATCGGGGTCGTCGAGGAACGGTTGCAGATTCGGCCGGCGATGCATCTCGCGAACCTCGCCGGTCTCGGGATCTTCGCTCGTCGAGACGACGGTGGTATTGATCGGTCCAAAGGCGCGCACGAAATTGGACCAGGCGATGCGCAGCTTGACCTGTGCCGGTTTCCACGGCCGGTCGAGCTCCTGGGCCTTGAGCACCTCGCGCACCGCGTCACGGATCGGGATCAGCTTGCGGATAATGCGGGCATGTTTGTCGGAGACGCCGTCGGCGCTGCGACCCTTGCGCACCTCCATGGTCAGGGGAACCCCGTCCACCATCTGCATCAGCGCCGTGTTCGAGGCGATGAAGTAGCTGCCCTCGCGGGTGGCGGGGCTCGGGTCTCCGCGGTCCTCGATGGGGGCGCCGTGATCGGCGTCGAGGTCGATCGCATCGGGCTCGCCGTCATAGATGGTCTCCGGCAGATGGGAGATCGCCACCGGAAGGGCGTCTTCGAGGTCAACACCAGGCCGCGGCAGGCAGGTGTAGGTCTCGCCGAATGGTCCCGACGTGACGGCATGCGCGCCAAGTACAAGATCCGGGTGGCGCGCGAACCGCTGGTTCACGCGGATCGAGCCGTAATCGCCATTGGCTGGGCGGACTTCATCGACATCGATCCAGGCCATATCGCTCGCCACCTCACCGGACCAACGCTTCCGGAAAAAGAGAATGTCGACCACGACGTCTGTGCCGGCATCCGCGCGGAAGCTACCCTCGGGCAAACGGATGGCGGCGACGAGATCGGAGGACTTGGCGATATACGCGCGCGCCGAAGCATCCGCCTTGTCCATGGTGCCCGCGCTCGTCACGAAGGCCGCGAGGCCTCCTGGCTTCAGGAGATCGATCGAACGGGCGATGAAATAGTCATGCAAACGCAGTCCCATCGAGCGATAGGCGCGGTCCGAGCGCACGGTACGATCCGAGAAGGGCGGGTTGCCGATGACGAGGTCGAAGCTGGCCGGCAGGTCGGTGCGGCCGAAGTCGGCATTGACGATGCGGGCCCGCGGTTGCAGCAGCCGGGCGATGCGCGCGGTGACAGGATCGATCTCGATGCCGGTGACATGCACCTGGTCGCGCAATTCCGGCGGCATCAGCGCCGGGACAATGCCCGTGCCAATGCCGGGTTCGAGCACCCTGCCCCCACGCCAACCGAGCCGCATTAGGCCAGACCACATCGCCCGGACGATGAATTCGGGCGTGAAATGGGCGTACTGGGTGCAACGCGCCAGCGAGGCATAATCCTGGCTGGACACTGCATCCTCGAGGTCGGCGCCGATCTCGTCCCAGCCGTCCCGGAATGCCGTCTCGCCCGGACGCCGGAACACGGTATTGGCGAGGTCCGAGGCCCCGAAACCGGTGAAGCGGATGAGCCGGGCCTGTTCCTCGGGCGTGGCCGGGCGGTTTTCGGTCTCGATCTTCGCGGCGAGCTGGAGGGCGTCGAGATTATCGCGGGCGCGCTGCTTCCAGCCTTTGGCCAGGCCGCGATTGCCTTCGAGAAAGAAGTTCTGGCCGCAAGGCATGGCGTCTGGTGTCGGGCACAATGTTGAAGGGGACGAATCCCCATTCGGTGACGTTGAGGCCGGCGCGGCGGCACCTTCTCTGTTCGGCGCATCCTCGGTGACGCGGTCGTCGTCGACGAGGCTGCCGAAGGCGGTAACGCCCAGGCCGAGCCCGGACGAAAGTGACGTGTTGCCGAACAGGTCGAGGGTGAAGGGATCGTTGGACATGGGATGTCTCCTTGAGCAAGGCGCGCGTCATCCCCCGGCTGAAGGAAGTCGGTCGAGGGTCGGCGGCGCGGATTTGGAAGAGGTCAGCGAGTGAGCAGCGAGAAAGCGATTTCGCTCTCGGTGAGTTGCACGTTGAGGTGTGTCGCACGCATGTTGCAGTCAAAGAGTGGGATTAGCCGCTCAGCTTCGATGTACTCGATACCGTCATCGGCGCCGAAGTGGCGGCGCTTGTAATCCCACCAGTCGATATCGCCCTTGGGGTGGCACTGCTCGGCATAGATGACGAGAGCCTTCTGCCCCTCGGCTAGCTTGCCGTTGGACATGATGTAGACCCCCTCGTCGCCGACCAGCCAGATGCCGGGTTTCTCGCCCTCGCCCGGACGCGTACCGTAATAGGGATTGCGGAAGCCGCCATTGGCGGCGGCATCGACGATGCCGCGCTCGACGACCTTGCGGACGGCCAGAATGGGAAATGTGAACATCGATCACACCTCACGCGGCCGCGCGAATGGGGAGGTGCCGCAAATGCACCGGCAGCTTTGCCGCGATCTCCTCATCGGTGAGATCGTCGAGCAGCTTGAGCTCGGTCCGGCCGAGGCTATAAACGAGAATGGTTCGCTTGCCGCGATGCTGGGCTAAGAACCGGTCACCGGCATAGCCACGATACTCATCGTGCGTGGCGCTCCAGACATGCTCCAGACGCTCACCATGCGTCATGGCCTTCACCGGCCAGCACTCGCGTTCGACGATGGCGTCGCGCATCTCGATCGGGGACCGAGCCTGCGCCAGGTCGCAATAGGCGTGGAAGTGGCGGGGCTTGCCGTCGATCCGCAGCGTGTAGAGGACGCTTGTCACCGAGTCGGTGAGGAATTCGCGCATGGCGAACATCTCCCCGCGCATCCAGAGCGGCGGCAGAATGTCGAGCATATAGTCGTGTTCGGCGCGCGCGATCTCGAACCACTCGCCGGCAAACAGCGCGCTATCGTCATTCTCCCAGCGATTGGGCCGCTGCGCATGGCGGTCGAAGAGGCGGAACATTTGCCGGCGGTCAGCAGCGCCGAAGTAGATTTTGCGGATGGAGGATTGAAGGGTCATAGTGAGCTCCTGCCACTTGCGGGCCGGAGCGCGGTTCATCCCTTGCGGATCACCATCATCTTCAGCCCTTCCGGACCCCTCCCCCGCGGCCGCCTCTCCGACCGGGCGGGTCAAGGGCCGGCGCGGCCGGGCGTGAGCTTCACCCTTGACGCGGTCGGCGGGCATGCGGCACTCCGCCTGTCCCTCCCATTCCTCCTGCCTCCTCCATCCCCTTCAGATCGCCGTTCCAGTCGTCCGCCAGGGGACGTAACCGCTCGGCGCTGCAGCCGACCTCTCCGGCGAGGGCGTGAAGCCTCGCGGCATAAACGTCGCCCTGTTTGTTGTTGTCTGTGGCGGCGACAAGCTGGATTCCGGGTCGGTCGACGAGCGCCCGAATCGCCGCGTCCGTGGCCGGCGACCAGCCGCCGCCGGTGCTGAGATAGAGCGTGTCGGGGCGAAGATGCTCGATCGCCGCGAGGCTCATGGCGTCGATCGCCGCCTCGGTGACGCAGAGGCGAAGCGCATCGGGGAGGCCAAGCCGGAACAGCACTTTGGCGCCGCCCGTGGCAAAACCGCGCCAGTCCGGTCCACGCTCCTCCCATCCGGTGACGATCCCATCTGCATCTCTGTGCGCCGCCCACATGCTGCCGTGCGGGCCTTCCCGCAGCGCGCCTGCGGCGATCGCGGCTGGAAGGAACGGTTCGGCGAGACGCCGAGCCTCGGTGAGATAGCGCCAGGTGGCTGATCCGCGCCACGGCTTGCGCCGCGCCTGCCAGCGTTCTGGAATCGACAGGTCGGGCTCGCGGTCGCGGGATTGTCGATCCCATACAGGCGTGGTGGAGACGAATCCAACGAGCCCGGCGACCTCATTCATTGCCTCTATGAAAGGCACGCCCTTGAGATGTTCGACAAGACGGAAGACGTCCCCCTTGCCGTCAGAGAGCGGATCGAACCAGCCCCTGCCGTTATGGATGACGATGATGATCGCCGCATCGCGGCGAAACTTCATCGCCTTGCGCGTGCTCTCCTTGAGGTCGAGCGCAAATCCCGCGCGCTCAAGGACCGCCGCGCAGGGCACCTTGCCCTTCAGCTCTTCCAACTCTGCTTTTTCCATTTTCCTTGCGCCCGCATCTTTGTTTCCGCCCGGACTTTTCAGTGCAGCACACCCGGAGGCCGCGAAGAGCAAGGCGGGCAAGGGCGCGGCCGGCAAGCCGGCTAGAGTGACGGGTACGCTGTGATGGCAGACCGCGGCGCAGCCTCCCTTGCCCGGTGCAGCGAGCAAGCGGCACTAATCCTCTGAATTTATCTGTCCTCTTCATACTAGGAGACGAGAAATTAGGATGTGGGGCCGACTCTCTGGGCATGGCCTGAATTGATCTGGCGGCCATAGCACGCCAGCGGCAGGTGCGTGATGCGTATCTCCGCAACACCAACCCCTGCCATTCATTGCTGTAACAATGATGCCCATGATCAAATCGGGCCAGCCGCTAGAAACTGAATACCCGGGCTGACCTATGCGGTCAGCTATGCTTTAGAGACCGCAGAGGTGATGAGGGCTCGGATCAGTTGGCGATGAGGCCTTGATCAAAGTCGCAAGGCCTGCAGCCTGAGCGCATTGCCAATGACCGAAACGGACGACAGGCTCATAGCTGCGGCGGCGAACATCGGCGAGATCAGCAGCCCGAAGAACGGATAGAGTAGCCCTGCTGCGATGGTTACTCCGGCGGTGTTGTACACAATCACAAAGAACAGGTTCTGGCGAATATTGCGCATCGTGGCGAGCGCATCGCGCCCTCACTGCCAATGAACCGGAGCTGCCGGTGACGATGACGAGGTCTCTCTGATCCATCTGCCGGCTCCTGTTTTACGGGTCTGAACGTTTCGGGCGGCACACCGATCCATTCGGAGGGGACGTAAGCGGTGTTCTACGCCCACCTTCCGTCCTTTTGTCAGCCATGAGATTCCGCACGGGTTGATGACAGTGCGGGAGTTTCTCCATGGACGCTCCAATGGAGGTTCTCACAAGTGGCGGCAGGCGGCGTCGATCGGAAAAGAGCGATCCGGAACAGTTCGAGCTGGCGCTGGAGGATCTGGAAACAGCCATCGCTGTCGTCCATGCCGAGGAAGATACTGAGGACCGACTGGCCCGGCGGCCGGCCAAACCCCGCAGCGCCAATCGTGGTTCGCTCCCCAAGCACCTGCTGAGGATCGAAGAGATCATCGAGCCCCAGAGCCAGGGTGTGCGGCTCATCGGCGAGCTCTATGCCATCGAAGCCGAGATCCGAGGCCTCGGACCCGAACAGCGTCTCGCTGCTCGCCAGGAACGATCGGACCGGCTGTCGCCAGGATAAAAGCATGGCTTGACCTTCATCGCGCCCGCGTCTCCGCGAAAGCGCCGCTCGGGGAAGCCTTGAGCTACATCGCCAAATACTGGACGGGGTTAGTGCTGTTCCTCACCGATGGCCGCATCGAGCTCGACAACAATGCCGTCGAGCGGACCATCCGTCCGATCGCGCTGAACCGGAAGAACGCGCTCTTCGCTGGTTATGACGCCGGTGCCGAAAACTGGGCCGTCATCGCCTCGCTGATCGAAACCTGCAAGCTCAACGCCGTCGATCCCTATGCCTGGCTGGCCGCGACCCTCTACGCCATCGTCGCTGACCATAAGCAGAGCCGCATCAACGATCTGCTGCCGTGGAACTGCGCCACCGACGTGTGATCGGCACAGCGCTTACGATGGAACACCAGCCGCTCGTGTTGGTATGCTTGATGCCATTTGAATCCCGCTGAGGTGAGCCTGGTTGCCAGCCTACCTTTTTGTAGCTTCGTGAGCGATGGATCGGTCCGTTGGCCTGTACTCCCGGAGTATCGGCCCGACGTTCATGACTTAAACGAATGCAACCCTTTCAAGCTTGCCGGATTCTGTTCATTGTTGCTGGAGTGCAAGCTTGGCTCACTTTCAGGCTTTGGTGAACCACATGCATCAGCACATTTTCCGAGGAGGTGTGCTCCTGACGAACAGACAACCTGGTCAGGTCCAAGCTCCAGGAGCTGGAGGTTCCGTCCTTGGTCGCCTTTACTGGCACCATCCATTTTCCACCACACCATCTCCCCCGTTGCAGCTCAACAGACGACCAACATGCTGATGTCATCCATTTGTCCAACAAATTACATCGGAGTCCCCATCATTCTTGTCGGCCGATCGGTTCTGCGCCGCAAAGCAGCAGTGCAGGTGTCCGATGCCGGAAAGTGACGTCGTCAAGGTCCGGCAGCTCACCCGCTGGCAGCGTATTGGAGTGGCAAGCCTTTTCGTCGCAGGGGCGCTTTTCCTGGGCGGCATCGTCTTCATTCTGTCCGGCATCTACAATATTGGCGCGGCGCGCGAGCATTGGTCGATTACCAATTTTATTATCACCATCTTGCGAGACCGCTCGATCTCCGTGGCATCAAACGGGGTAGAGGTGCCCAACCTTAATGATTAAGACCTTTATCTACTGGGTGCCGAGCTCTATGATGGCGGGTGCAGCACCTGCCATGGCGTACCGGGCCGGCAGCTCAATCCAGTCTATCGCAACATGCTGCCCCAGCCGCCCGACTTAACCGGCGCATTCAGCGACTACAGCGCTCGTGAACTGTTTTGGATCGTCAACAATGGCCTAAAATACACCGGCATGCCGGCCTGGCCTGGCGAGGGCCGTACCGATGAAGTCTGGTCCGTAGTTGCCCATCTGGCGAAACTAAAAGAGGGCGAGTTGGACGACGAACCTCGTCAGGTATCAATACTGCCAGTGGAGGACGACGTTGCAGGGTCAGGCACACTGCCGCTGGAAAATTGCGTACGTTGCCACGGAGACGGTACAACGGGCAGGGTGAGCGCGCTGGTACCCCAATTGCAAAACCTGTCTTTGCCATACCTCATGCGTGCGCTCCAGGAATACCGAGCCGGCACGCGCTCTAGCGGCATCATGGAGCCGATAGCCTACGAGATGACGGACGCTGAAATCCAGCGTTTGACTCGATACTATGCAGAACTTCCGAGCGTGCAGTCGCCCTCGGCAGCCTCGCCAGCTTTGCTGGAGCGCGGGCGAGAGATCGCTGAACAGGGCATTCCGGAGCAGGATCTTCCCAGGTGTAGTAGCTGCCACAATGGTACCGATCCGCAGATACCGCGGCTGGAAAACCAATCGGCGCGTTACCTGGCTAACCAGCTCAACCTCTGGCGCGAAACCACCTATCGCGACACCCACCCCTACGGCTCGCTGATGGCCAATATCGGTAAGCGGATGACCCAAGACGACGCTCGGGCCGTGAGTGCCTGGTATGCCAGCCTTCCACCTGTGGAAGGTGTTCCGCAATGAACCTGTTGCTCCGCACCTCGATGATCGGTGCCACGGGCATCTTGCTTGGCGCGTGTTCCACCTCGCAATCTGCCCTGGCGCCTACTGGCGAACAGGCGGAACGGATCAACACCCTGTTCTGGGTGATGACGATCGGTGGTGGCCTGATCCTGCTCCTGGTCTGCATACTGGCGGGCATCGCGATCTTCGGTGGCAGCGACTGGCGCCGACGGCTGGCCGGCGAAAACCTGATCAAGTGGCTCGGCATCGCCTTTCCCGTAGTCGTCCTCAGCGTCCTTCTGACCTATGGCTTCCTGGTGCTGCGCGCCGGTGCCACGAGCACGCAGGATGGCGCGGAGAACCTGCGCATTTCCGTCAGTGGCGAACTCTGGTGGTGGCGCGTCACCTATACCGATGCAGACGGCAACCGCATCGAGACCGCCAACGAGATTCACCTGCCGGTAGGGCAGCCGGTGACGCTGGAACTTACGACCGCCGACGTGATCCACAGCTTCTGGGCGCCGAACCTGGCGGGCAAGCTCGACATGATCCCCGGACGCACCAACGAACTGACCGTGACAGCAAAGGTGCCCGGCGTGACACGGGGCCAGTGCGCCGAATATTGTGGCGGCGCCCATGCCTTCATGTCGTTCCATGTGGTCGCCCAGTCGCCTGAGGACTTCACCACCTGGCTGGCTGAGGAAGCCTCCCCCTCCAGCGAGCCAGCCGATGCTGCCCTGACCCGTGGCAAGGACCTTTTTCTTGGCACCGGTTGTGGTGGTTGCCACGCCGTCCGTGGCACCGCTGCCACCGGCTCTATCGGCCCCGACCTCACCCATGTGGGCAGCCGCCGGTCGTTAGCGGCAGCCACTCTGCCCAACACAGCCGAAGCCATCGCCGACTTCATCGTCAACAACCAGCACATCAAGCCGGAGAACAAGATGCCGACCTACGCGATGTTCTCCGAAACGCAGTTGCGGGACCTTTCCGCCTATCTCGAGAGTCTGCGCTAACCATGTTCGATTTTGCCAATGCTCCGCTCTGGATGAACATCGCCATCTTCGCCGCTGCGGCGGTGGTGGTGTGGATGGCCGGATCGCGCATCACCGGCTATGCCAACGCGATCAGCGCCAAGACCGGCATCGGCCAGGCAGCGATCGGCATGTTGCTGCTGGGCGGCATCACCTCCCTGCCCGAAATCGGCGCCACAGTGACGGGTGCGGCCACCGGCGCCTCGTTGCTTGCGGTCAACAACCTTTTCGGCTCCATAGCGGCGCAGGTGGTCATCCTCGCGATCGTCGATCTCGTGATCGGCAAGAGGGCGCTCACCTCTGAAATTCCCGATCCGATGGTGATGCTGCAGGGCGGGCTCAACATCCTGCTGATCAGCATAGCGACTGCCGGCATCACGGTCGGTGATGTCGCCATCCTGGGCATCGGCGCCTGGGCCTGGGCCAGTGCGATAGCCTATGGCTTCAGCATCTATTTGCTCTCGCAATCGGAGGGGCGCAAGTCATGGCTGGCTGCGACATCGGGCAAGCAGGACACCAAGCTCAACGAGCAGCAGGCGGTAGCGCAGAAGAAGGCGAACAAGGAACATGCGGACATGTCCATGCGCACCATAATCGCCTGGACCGTCGGGCTGGCCCTGGTCATCCTGGTTGCCGGTTATCTGCTGTCCCGCACAGGCGATGCGCTGTCGCAGCAGACTGGCTTGGGCGGCAGTGCCGTGGGCTTTGTGCTGCTGGCTTTCGCCACTTCGCTTCCCGAACTCAGCACCTCGATAACCGCCGCCAAGACCGGGCTCTACACCCTTGCCGTCTCCGACATCTTGGGCACAAACCTCATTAATATCGGACTGATTTTTGTGGTCGACGCGGTCGCGCAGGGTGAGCCCGTGCTGTCACAGGCAGGCACGTTCGATACGTTCGGCGCTTTGCTGGGCATTGCGGTCACCACGCTGTTCGTCATCGGCATGGCCGAGCGCCGAGACAAAACCGTGTTCCGAATGGGACTCGATTCCCTGGCGGTGCTGCTCTGCTATGCGGCCGGCCTCGTCGTCCTCTTCTTCCTGCGGTGAAGGCATGAGCGAAACGACCAATACCGACCTCCCCAATGATGGTCCCCGCCCTGAGGCGGAGCTTGAGGAGCTCAAGCGCATCTGGGCGACACCCAGGGGCTTCCGCCTGTTCACCGCCGTCAACAACACGGTGGTGGGCACGCTCTATATCGGCGCTGCCTTCCTGTTCTTCATCCTGGCCGGCATCCTGGCACTGCTGATGCGTACCCAGCTGGCCGTGGGCGACAACCAGTTCCTCTCCCAGGATCTCTACAACCAGATCTTCACCACCCATGGCACGACCATGATGTTCCTGTTCGCAGTGCCGGCGGTGGAAGCACTGGGCGTCCTGCTGCTGCCGCAGATGCTGGCGGCGCGCGACCTGCCCTTTCCCCGGCTGTCGGCATTCGCCATCTGGGCCTACATCATCGGCGGGCTGGTGTTCTTCTCGACCATCTTCTTCGACATGGCGCCCAAGGGCGGCTGGTTCATGTATCCGCCGCTGACCCTCAAAGAATATTCCCCAGGCGACAATGCCGATTTCTGGCTGCTGGGGATTGGCTTCATCGAAATTTCGGCTATTGCCGGTGCCATCGAGATCATCGTCGGCGTGCTGCGAACCCGTCCACCCGGGATGACCTTGGCAAAAATGCCGATCTTTGCCTGGGCGATGCTGATCTTTGCTGCCATGATCGTTTTCGCGTTTCCGGCCGTAATCCTGGCCACCATGCTGCTCGAAATCGAGCGGACGTTCGGCTGGCCCTTCTTCACCGCGGCGCGAGGCGGCGACGCGCTGCTGTGGCAGCACCTGTTCTGGTTCTTCGGTCACCCCGAGGTCTACATCATCTTCCTGCCCGCTGCCGGGCTGGTTTCAATGATGATCCCGACCATGGCGCAGACCCCCCTAGTTGGCTACCGGCTGATCGTCATCGCATTGATCGCCACCGGATTCTTCAGTTTCGGCCTCTGGGTCCACCATATGTTCACCACCGGCATACCGGGGTTGAGCCTTGCCTTCTTCTCTGCCGCCAGCATGGCGGTGTCGATTCCATCCGGCATCCAGGTCTTCTCCTGGATTGCCACCATGGCCGCCGGACGCCAGAAGTTCCGCATCACCGTGCCGTCGCTCTTCATTCTCGGCTTCCTGTTCATCTTCGTGCTGGGGGGGCTCACGGGGGTCATGGTGGCCGTCGTACCCTTCGACTTCCAGGCCCATGACAGCTACTTCATCGTCGCGCATTTCCACTACGTGCTTGTAGGCGGCATGGTGTTCCCGCTTTTTGCCACTTTCTACTACTGGGCTCCCATGGTGAGCAGCCGCATGCTTTCAGAACGATTGGGGAAATGGGCCTTCTGGTTGATGTTCATCGGCTTCAACACCGCCTTCTTTCCCATGCACATAACCGGACTATCAGGCATGCCGCGTCGGATATGGACCTATCCCTCCAATATGGGCTGGGACATCCTCAATTCGATTTCCACTGCCGGCGCCTTCATCATGGCCACGGGCGTCCTGGTCTTCATCATCGACCTCATCCGCAATTTCCGGCTCGGTGAAGGCGGCCCGCAGAATCCGTGGAATGCCGGCACCCTCGAGTTCCTACCCAACGGTGTCTATTCCACCCGCTCGATTCCGCACGTCACCAGTCGGGAACCGGTATGGGATCAACCCGGACTGGCCGAGCAGGTCGAGCAGGGTCTCCACTATCTGCCCAACGCGCCAACCGGGGGGCGCGAGACGCTGATCACGTCCGCGATCGAGGCAAAGCCGCAATATGTTCTGCAAATGCCAGGCCCGAGCTGGACCCATGTGATCGCAGCGGCGGGCACGGCTGCATTTTTCCTGCTGCTCACCATCAAGCAGGTAAACATCGCTGTTGCCTGCGGCGTTCTCGCCATTGTCGCCTGCCTGGTTTGGACCTGGCAGCTCGACCGACCCGACCAGGGCGAAGTCGAGGTTGCGCGCAACCTGCGCCTGCCTACCTACATGACCGGCCCGCTCTCGCACAGCTGGTGGGCCATGATCGTGCTGATGCTGGTTGCAGGATCGCTCTACCTGTCCTTCATCTTCTCCTACCTCTATCTCTGGACGGTCTCGCCAGACGTGTGGGCTCCGGCGGGCTCGCCCGCCCTGCCCATACTCGCCTATCCCATGGCCTCCGCCGCGTTACTGATCGTGGGCACCGTCCTGATGGTAGTGGCAGGCAAGCGACTGCCCCGGCCCGGTCATCGTAGTTTCGCCGGCACCGCCCTGCTTACACTGGCCGCGCTCGCCATGGTGGCCTCGATCGTCATCGAGCTATGGGGACTCCAGGAGACTGGCCTCAACCCGGGATCCTCGTCCTATGCCGCCATGGTCTACATGGCGTCGGTTCTGCAGGGACAGATCGCCTTCGTCGTGCTGATCATGTGCCTGTTCGCTGGCGCCCGGCTGGTGACTGCACAACTCGACAACCGGCGTCGCGTCACCTTCGACAATGCCGCGCTGCTTTACTATTACGCCGCAGCGCAAGGCCTCTTCGGCCTGTTGCTGGTGCACGGCTTTCCGCGGCTTCTTGGGTGATCGGCATGGATGACCGAAACTCTTCCCGGCAGATGATCGGAACCCTGGTCTTCATCCTGACCGGGCCGATCTTGTGGGCCGCCGAGCTCACCGCGATCTACGGCGCGCAATCCTCGCTCTGTGCATTCGGAGCGGTGCCGCAGGTCACCGTCGGGTGGCTGGTGATCGCCATCTCGCTGGTTCTGTTGTTAGCCGACATCGTCGCGATCGTCAGGCCGTTTCCTCTGTTCAACCTGCTGGTCGGCGGGTCACCGCCGCCCGATCAACGCGCCTTCATCCTCGGCGCCATGCGTGGGTTAGGCAGTCTCTCGGCCCTCGCCATGCTTTATTTCATGCTCGCGGCAACCCTTCTACCCGCCTGCGCACAGTTGCGCTGAACTGAGCGAAGCAACCACCAGAATACACCTGTTTGTCTCGCAGCTGACGCGGATACCCGCCTCCCGCATGGTAGTGATGATGTGATTGCCGCATGAAACCAATGGCACCGACCTTCGCAGTCTACGCTGGTTATTTTGACTGTAGGAACCTCGACCAGTGACTTCCGCAGGCATCCTGCTTCAACGAACTACCCACATAAAGCCGTCTAGTTTTGCCAGTGACGATGACGACGCCGAGGATGGCAAAGCGGAGCAGCTCGGGGCAAGGAACTTCGGCGTGTTAAACGTCGAGCCACTTCTCTTTCGCAGGTAAAGATAATAGCCGCAGCAGTTTGGCTAAGGGAAACGGGTTTGTTGCTCCGCCGGGAGCATTCTTTCCAGCTTGGCGTAGCGTTGACGTCCTGCACCGCCACTGACCTCCGCGAAGGCGTCAGACACATAAATGGACTTGGTAACTGTCCACCCGCCGCACTTGTTGGAACTGAACTACCGCTGAGTGGGTTCGTCCCACAGACCCCTCCTACGGGTACCGTTTATACGAACTCACCGCCGGCGAGGTGAATACATGAATGAATTTTGGATCGTCGCCGGGCTTGCGCTCCTTCCCGGTTTCGGAAATTTAGCCGGCGGAATGGTTGCGGAGTTCGGACGCACAACCCCACGGCTTCTCAACTTGGCCTTGCACGCTGCCTCGGGAATTGTGATCGGCGTCGTAGCGATCGAACTCATTCCAGAGGCCTTGAACAATATCGCAGGCTGGTGGATCGCCCTTGCCTTTGCTTCTGGAGGGTTACTGTACGTAGGCGCTGAAGCCATGATCGACCGAATAGCGGTTGGGAAGGGTCGCGGAAGCAGTGCCATGTGGATGATTTACGTCGCGGTCGCCGTTGACCTGTCCGGCGATGGTCTGATGATAGGCTCGGGGTCCGCCGTTGCTACATCTCTTGCCATTGTATTGGCTGCAGGTCAGGTTCTAGCCGATTTCCCTGAGGGGTATTCGGTGGTGGCCAGTCTGCGTGAAAACAAGGTGCCGCGGAGACTCCGCATAGCGGTGTCAATGTCGTTCCCGCTTTATTGTCTTGGCATGGCGATTGTCGCCTGGTTCCTGCTGCGTAGTGCGCCGGAGGAGATAAAGTACGTTGCATTGAGCGCCATTGCAGGGCTCCTGTCGGTTGCCGCCGTCGAGGAGATGCTGAAGGAAGCGCACGACGCTAAGGCGGACTCACGGACATCCGCTCTGTCATTTGTTGCGGGGTTTACACTTTTTGCGCTTGTCTCGGCCGGATTGGCGACGGCCTTGGGAACCGAAAGGAACCTAGAGCAGTCATCGACCAGCCCCCGTGGAGTTCAGCAGACCGAGAACAGTTAGAGTACATTCATGCCTCACGATCATGACCACGGCCATACGCATATCGATCCCAAGAGTGGGGACAAACGCGTCGCGATAGCCATTTGGGCCAACGGATTGCTAACAGCTGCGCAGATCATTGGCGGTATCTTGTCAGGGAGCATCGCGCTCATTGCCGATGCCTTGCACAATTTTTCTGACATGGCCTCGCTGGTCATCGCTTTCGGTGCCCGTAAAATCGCCAGGCGCCCCGCCGATGCCCGGATGACCTTTGGCTACGGACGTGTCGAGATTGTAGCGGCGCTCATCAATTACACTTCGCTCATCCTGATTGGGCTGTACCTCATCTATGAGGGCGTCATGCGCATGCTAGATCCGCCCGAGGTGGCGGGCTGGACTGTAGTCATTCTGGGTGGTGTGGCCTTGGTCATCGACACGCTGACGGCAATGCTGACCTATTCCATGCAGAAGGGGAGCGTAAACATTAGAGCGCTTTTCCTGCACAATCTTTCCGATGCTCTTGCTTCGGTCGCCGTCATCATCGGCGGAAGCCTCATTCTGCTTTATGACATGCGATGGATCGATCCGGCGATCACCATCGGTATTGCGCTCTATATACTCTATCTTGCCTTCAGCGAGATCGGAAACCCCATCCGCACCCTGATGTTGGGCAGTCCGCCTAACCTCGACAACGATGCCGTCGTCGCCGCCGTGCGCGATGTTGAGGGCGTGATCGACATTCACCACGTCCACCTCTGGCAAATGGAAGAACATGTATCTGCGCTGGATACCCATGTGATTGTCGAAAAGAAGGCCTGGGACCGCCTCGACGAGATCAGGAGCGCGATCAAGCAGATAATCAAGGACAAGTTTGACATCACGCACTCTACGCTCGAGTTCGAGCGAGAGGACCATTCACATCGGCATGTGGAACTCTATGCTCACGGTCAGCACCAGGAGGAGGAGACGAACGATGTTTCGTGAAATACTCCAACACGATGACGCCATAGTGGGATTGGTGTGTGAGCGCGAGCTCAGCACGAGCGACCTGCGAGAAATGCATGAGCTTTTGCATGAGCGCCTGGCTGGGAAGCCTAACCTTGGCCTTCTGCTCCATATGAAGGATTGGACCGGGTACCAAGATATGTCAGCAATGGTGGAGGATCTGAAGATGGACCTTGCCCACCTCAATGACTTCAGCCGCATCGCCGTTGTTGGAGGCCGCAGTTCGCTAAACTGGGGAAATGCGCTTGCCCAATATTTGACCTTGGCCGAGATGCAATGGTTCGATGCCAACGACATCGATCAAGCGACGAACTGGGTTCGCGGAGGTTACGAGTATTCGACGTCCGCGCCCGATAACGGAGGTTGAGCGCATCTGACCGCAGTGTGCTTGTTTGCTGACGTCAAACTTCGAAGCGAAAACAGGGAGGTCGACGAATGGACTTGTCCATAGGACCTTTGAGCGCCAACATGATCCAGCACGTTGTGCTGATGAATGTTGCCGCGCCCATTGTCGTGTTAGTCGCCCTTCGCTATGTGCCGAACGGCTTGTGGCGCAGTTGGCATGGGGCAACTGCGGTGCAACTCGGCGTGTTCTGGATGTGGCACGCGCCAGTCTTGATGAACGCAGCTATGTCGTCGCATACGTTGCACCTGCTCATGCAGGTCTCGCTGTTTGCGGTTGCTCTATGGTTTTGGGCAGCTATCCTTACGCTGCCAGCGTCCCGGCGATGGGCGGGCATTTTCAGCTTGCTTGTCACCGCCAAAATCTTTTGCCTTCTTGCAGCCCTCATGATTTTTGCGGGACGTCCGTTGTTTGCAATCGGCATGGGCATGCACGATGGCGAAGGCATCACGCTTGCTGACCAGGAACTCGCTGGGCTGATCATGATTGTTGCGTGCCCGTTATTTTACATTTCTGGAGGCGTCTATATAGCGGCGCGCTGGTTATTCGAGTTGGATGCACAAACTCCTCGCTTTACGTCGTAACCTTCCCGGACCATCGCTATCCACGCTTCTTCCTTGATTCAAAATGCCGTCGGCTTCGAAAAATCGACCGTCACTTCTGCTCTTGGGTGGAGCGGCACTTCGGCGGATAATGTTCCGGGGGCCCATTGCTGCCGCTGAAGAAGTCGGCCTGCGCGCTCACTTCCGTGGGTTTACGTGTCTCCTAGAAGTCGGCGCACTTTCGCCAAGCGCACCTCAAGACTTTCCTCGCTGACCAGCGTGCCGAAGAACTGACCCTCGGCGTCCACCAATTGAATTGAGGCTTGGTGCTCCATCGCATAGTCTCCTCCCTGTATGGGGACCTTCTCGAAGAAGATGTAGCGATCCCTGGCCATGGTGGCGACATTCTCGAGCGTGCCGGTCAGGCCGGTGATGCGGGAATCGAAATAATCGACATAATCCTTCAACACCTGTGGCGTATCACGCTCTGGGTCCACAGAAACGAACACCACGTTTAGGCGGTCGGCATCGGGACCGAGTGCTTCCAGGATTGCTGTCATGTCGGCAAGCGCGGTCGGGCAGATATCCGGGCAATAGGTGAAGCCATAGAACCAGGCGGAAGGCTTGCCGAAATAAGTCGCCTCGGTGACGGTGGCACCATCCTGATTAACAAGTTCGAACGGGCGTGTGTAAAACGCCTCTCCGGCCTGATCGGCTGTCTGACGGTTGAAGAAGAGCAGCGTCGCCCCAACTGCCACGACGGCCACGAGCGACCACAATACCGTCCGGAACAGGCGCATTCGCTGAGTCATCTTGTTAGTTGCCATTGCCGGTCCCACCGCTCATGTCCATGCCCCGGTGGCCGGGTCCCATCTCGGTCGCGGTTCGTTTCTCGACCTTGAAGGTAACCTCGATCCGACCCGCCTTCTCGAAAACCAGTATGGCTTCTATTTCGTCGCCCTCGACATGCCGCCGGTCAGGCTTGGTGAACATGGCATGGGTTCCGCAGTCACCCAGCCAGACAATTGCGCCAGCAGGAATGACGAGGCCGTCCTCCATTGGCTGCATGTTCGCTATATCATTGGTAACCACCGAACGATGCAGTTCGACCTTGGCGACGGACGGACTTTCGATGCTCATCAGCCGGTCGTCGGTAGCGCCGTTGTTCTGAAGTATGAGCGTCCATGGATCGTGCTGGCCGAACTGAAGGCTGCATGCCTTGCGGTCCAAGCGGCATCAGCGTGAATCCGGTCGCATATTATGAACACACGCCGCCGAGGTGTTCAATGCGGCGCTCCGCCGCTTCTTTGATGTCCCTGTTCTGATGGCCGCGACCAAATTGCCACTTTGTCGGGATGGTTGTTTTTCGGATAGCATCTCGGGCACACGCCCTGCATACAGCAGTTGCAGCGGCATAGGAGCGCCCTTGCCGGTTCCGTCCAGCAGGGTGACCGTACGGACTTCAATATCCCAGAAGGCCGATTCTTCTTCCTCTTCGCCTCCTGCGTCAGACCAAATGTGTAACGCGACGCTAAGCACGAAGTGCGTCTTCAATTCCGACCGAGATCGCCAAAAATAGGTATTTTCTCCTATCCAGAAAGTGGAGTTCCTTACAAATGACGACGAGCCGATACCCAACGCCACTTATCGCCACGGCGATCATCGTGGTGTGCATGATTGGTGCAGCAATTGCTTGGTTTTCGCTCGATCCAGGACTTCGGATGACCTCAGCCGAAGCTGCAATAGCAAGCACAGAGCCATCAGACGATTTTGAAACCAGAGTCCGCGATTACCTCCTCGCAAATCCCGAGGTGATCATTGAAGCCGCTCAGCGCTTTGAGGAGAAGCAGCGTCTGGCCCAGTTGGCTGAAAGTAAAGATGTGTTGTTCACTCGCGCGGAAGAGCTTTTCCGCGATCCTGAGAGTCCGGTTGGCGGCAATCCCTTAGGCGATGCCACATTAGTCGAGTTCTTTGATTACAACTGTCCTTATTGTCGGGACGTCGCGTCCGTCATGGCGGAGGCGGAGGCCGCCAATCCTGGTCTCAGGATTGTTTATAAAGAGTTCCCTATTCTGGGACCAAACTCCGTCTTTGCTGCCAAAGCCGCCTTGGCTTCAGAGCGACAGGGTAAGTACAGCGAATTTCATCAGCTCATGATGCAGAGTAGTGCGCAGGCCGATGAATCCTCTGTAATTTCGGCTGCTGAAACGGTGGGGCTGAATATCGAGCAACTGCGGATTGATATGGAGGATGCTGCTATTCAAGCACAGATCGATCGCAACATCGATTTGGCGCTTGCGCTACGCATAAACGGCACCCCGGGATTTGTTATCGGTGAGGAAATACTCCGAGGAGCAGCCGATCTAGCAACGATTCAAAGCCTGGTCGACAAGGCCCGGAATACAGACATCAAGTGACGCCAACATTCACGGATGTGCCACACCGACCGTGGTGTCGGCGCTTCCGGCGACTAGGATGGGACGCTCGTCTATTAGATCAACCCACTTGCCGGCGTCTGCCTGAGACTGCCGCTTCAAATATTGATACGGTGTCTGTGACCAGAGCAGGACTTCGCCGGCGAGATTGTCAAGCACAAGGTCGCCACGATCTGTCCGAGCCATCAACACGGCATGTCCTGCCCCGTCCGGCTGCTTGACTACGGCAATCAGCAAAGTGCTGGCGGGCCATCCAGCGTCCAAAAGTGCGCGGCGTTTGACTAGAACGTAATCCTCGCAATCACCAGCGCCGTTTGGGTAAGTCCAGTACTCAGGGACGCGGTAAAGGTCATCATCGGTGACGGGTTGAACCTCGGCGTTGAAACGTGCATTGACCGTCAATAGTTCGGTCCACAGTGCCTGATCTAGGACAGTGGCGGGTATCAACGCCTGGTTGCGTCCACACTCAAGTGGACGAGACCGACAAAATTCCATGTGCCCGACCGGAATGCTGGTTGTGTCGCCAGATGGTGCAAACGCCGCGTTGGATAGATCGATTGAAAGAGCGGCGACCGAGGACACCACAAAAATAATTGGCACCAAAAAAAAAGCGATTGCCTGGCGGACCATTGTCTCGTTTCCTTTATTACAGGAGCGAGGCTAGGCGGTCCAAGTTGGCGGGCCGCGAAAAACGGTCACAAGTTTTGAATCGAATTTGCGGTAGACTTTTAAGCTGCCGTTAACCAATCAAATGGCGGGAGATCCGAAGACTGGCGCGCTTTCTGTGCGCTACCAGCTGCAGGGAGCAGCAGCCTCACCAGATCAGTAACATTCGACTGCTTCCTCCAGTATTTCGGGCGAAGCGACCACCAAAGGTGCCTCGAGCATTGCAAGAACGCATTACAATACGCATGACTCCGGAGATGATCTCACGCATCGATGCGTGGATAGCAGCCCAGCCTGACTATGTAAGTCGTCAAGACGCAATTCGGCGATGTGTCGATCTGGTGCTTGGTTCCGCCGAGCCTGATTGCAACAGCCGCGCCGGTTCAAGCAGCACCCCATTCATGTAGAATGCGTCCATCGCGGCCGTGACGGACGTGTCAAACAGTTGACTCTTGCGTGGCGCGCAGGGGTTATGTCCGGAGCGTGATCTCAGAGCCGGTGCCCGACGTAGGCGATACGGCGGTCGCAGTTATGGCCGTAGGATATTGACGGTGCTGCAGGAAGCGCATCCAGTAGTGATGATGAAGCTTAGAGGGTCGTCTGTCGTTCTGGCACCGAAGGGATGTAATCGCTTCCCCGCCGCAAGATAGGGCGCAGGATCGACGGCGCCGTTTTGATCGCGCAGCTCGAAATGTAAATGTGGACCCGTGGATCGCCCGGTCGAACCCACCAATGCAATCTCCATATCGGCGTCTACCCGATCACCCTCTTGGACAAGAGCTTTCGACAAGTGCGGGTATCGGGAGATGAGACCTGATAAATGTGTGATCTCAACCACGTTGCCGTAATCCCCCTTCCATCCGACAAAAGTGACAACACCGCTGCCCGCGCTCCTCACCGGCGTCCCACTGGGGGCTGGGAAGTCGATCCCCGAGTGAAAGGCCGACTGACCAGTAAAGGGATCTTCCCGCGGTCCGAAGTTTGAGCTGATTAGAGAAGTATCAACTGGCTGGTGAATCGGTACATCGTCCATCGCCTGGCGGGCTTCGCGAAGGCGATCCAGGGCTGCGACGGCCCGACGAACCGCAAGGAATTCGGCACCGGTATCAATATCCGCTGGAGGCATCAACGGGCCGCCGCGCCCCAATTCGGCATCCTCAGGTGAATGGCCAACACGGTCCAACTCGGCGACTATCATGTCGGTGGACCTATCGGCGGCCGCAGAGAGCATGGCCACCTGTGCAACGATTTCTTGTTCCATTGCCCGGAGCTCAGCTTCAATGACATCCAGTTGCCCCGCCGGCCTGGTATCCTGGGCTACAGTCGACACTGCCTGAACTCCCGCTATTTGAAGTTGCACAACACCCAAATTGGCGGCGGTGGTCACCAGGCTTTGTAAGGTAACAAGCCGCTCCGAAACTTGCCTTTGCAACTCAACAACCTCCTGGAGTTTGAGCGTTGCAGTGCCCCGTTTGGTCAGCTCTCTAAGCCGAAGCAGATCGACGCTGCCGCTAAGCTGGGCAATCCTCAGCTCATAGGCGGCCAAGGTATCGGAACGACTTTGCCAAATCCCTACGATGTCGGTGTTGAACAGCAGTCCCACTAATGTCAGGACGTTCGTAAGGAGCAAGCAGCCCAGCAGAGACCAGCGATTGAGTTTGAGCTCGTTTCGGGAAAAACTGGGCACTAGAACCCTCCAGATGGTACGCCCGAGTATTGCCCGTCATGGTTAAGAAACCTGAAAAGCGGGGATGCTGCGCCGCCCCTTCATGCAGTGGCCCAGGTCGAGACTTGAGTGCCAGGGCGGTCGGTACCGCCGGCATGCTGCAAGATCGAGAGGTAACCGACACGTGACCAAGACCATAACGAGTGTCACTGACAATCGTCAGCCGAAAACCTTGTGGATCGTACTACTTCTTAATGTGGCGATTTCGGCGGCGTTCTTCGCGACCGGCGCAATCGGCGATTCAAGCGCTTTAATTGCAAACGGCTTGGACAACGCCTCTGACAGCCTGGTCAATGCCATCAGTCTGTTTGCCCTGTCGCGCACGGGCAAGTGGAAGCGAATAGGTGCCAACGTATCGGGTGGTCTCCTTTTGATTTTTGCCCTTGGCATTTTATTGGATGCGCTACGCCGGTACTATGTTGGCTCCGAGCCAATGGGTCCACTAATGACTGTTATGGCCCTCATCGCGCGCTCGTGAATGGCGCCTGCATATGGTTGCTTGCGCGCATCGAGGCGCCCGATGTGAATGTCCGGGCAGCGAATACCTTCAGCTTGAACGACTTCGTTTCGAATGGCGGGATACTGGTCGCAGGCGGCCTTGTCTGGTGGCTAGGAAGCAGCTGGCCGGATCTTCTGATTGGTGTTGCCGTTGCGGGTCTCGCTGCTTGGGGCGGAATTAGCATTCTGCGCGATGCACATAACGAGCATCACAAAGCGGCGCATGGAGGCGACCAGAAGGAATGAGAATATCCGGCAGGATCATCCGACCGATGACGAGGACGATCCTCGGATTCCCCCCCTGTGGCGGAAAGGAATTACATGCAGAACAGGCGGTAGATATATTTGACGATGCGAATTGATGCACTGCGGGGATAGATGTCGCAGTGCAGTTCACGAGCGTCCGGCTTATAGTTGTTCGCACCCGAGGTACTTGGTCGCTTCCGCTGTATCGCGACGTATTGCCATCAAGCAGGACGCCGCACCACGCCGATAAGCCCATGAGGCATCTTGACCTGAACTACAGGAAATTGGCTGATGTCTATCGAACTGGGGCATTTCGCGCTAAATCTCGCCTTCGCTATCGCAAGCGTTTCGGCCGTCGGTGGTTATGCATACTGGCGCAGCGGAGAACGACTCGCGTCCTTCCTCCGACTTGGAGCTGTACTGCAGTTCATCCTGGTAGCGGTGGCCTTCGCTGCACTCGTCCAGGCTTTCATCACTTCCGATTTTTCCTTGAAGTTGGCGGTAGAGAACTCCCATTCCCTAAAACCTTTGCTATTCAAGATCTCGGGCGTTTGGGGAAACCATGAGGGCTCAATGCTCCTTTGGATACTCATTCTGGTTGCCTTCGGCGCCATGGTGGCGGCATTCGGGCGCAAGCTGCCGACGGACCTCCTTGCGCTGGTACTGGCTACGCAAAGTCTTCTGGCCGCAGGGTTTGGTGGCTTTACCCTCTTTACCTCCAACCCATTCCTACGGATGTTTCCGGCCCCGCTGGAAGGCAATGACCTCAATCCGATTTTGCAAGATATCGGCCTCGCCGTTCACCCCCCACTGCTCTACACCGGCTACGTTGGCTTCTCGATTTGCTTCTCGTTTGCCGTAGCGGCACTGATTTCCGGTCGCATCGATCAGGCTTGGGCCCGCTGGGTACGTCCATGGACCTTGTTGAGTTGGACCTTCCTAACTCTGGGCGTCACAATGGGCTCCTATTGGGCATATTATGAGCTCGGCTGGGGCGGCTGGTGGTTCTGGGATCCCGTGGAAAACGCCAGCTTCATGCCTTGGCTGGCGGGCACCGCGCTGCTCCATTCTGCGCTCGTCATGGAAAAGCGCAACGCGCTTAAGGTCTGGACTATTTTCCTCTCCATCATCACTTTTAGTTTGTCCCTGCTGGGCACTTTTTTGGTCCGATCCGGGATCCTGACATCGGTCCACACCTTTGCCAGTGATCCGGCGCGCGGCATGGTCATCCTAGGGCTGATGGTACTGATTGTCGGCGGGGCGTTCACGCTGTTTGCCATTCGCGCTTCTTCCCTGCGCAGCGGAGGATTGTTTGCACCAGTAAGCCGCGAGGGCGCACTCATCTTGAACAATCTATTTCTTGCGACCGCAACCGGGGCGGTGCTAGTCGGCACCCTCTATCCTCTGGCCCTGGATGCCCTGACAGGCACTACAATCTCGGTTGGTGCACCATTTTTCAATCTAACCTTTGGGGCGCTAATGGCGCCGCTGTTGCTGGTTCTTCCGTTCGGACCACTGCTCGCCTGGAAGCGAGCAGATGTGGTGGGGGCCGCACAACGGCTGTTGGGCGCCGCAGCCCTGGCAGTCTTCCTTACCATCCTGACTTCTTCGCTGATTGGCGTTTCCATTTCGCTGGCGCCACTTGGTTTGCTGCTTGGCTTTTGGGTAGCATTTGGAGCTATTGCTGATTTGGTCGACCGCAGCAGGCTCGGACGCATTCCGTTGCGCGAGAGCTGGCGCCGCCTCATGGGTCTGCCGCGTTCGGCGTGGTCGACCGCCCTTGCTCATTTCGGCATCGGCGTTACGGTGCTGGGGATCGTGTCGACTTCTGCCTGGGAAACGGAGCTCGTGACAACGCTCCGTCCGGGCGAAAGCACTGAGCTCTCCGGGTACGTCATTGCATTTGATAGTTTCGGTCAAATGGCAGGGCCGAACTATGTTGCAGACGAGGGCCATTTTACCATCACTGGGCCAGACGGCACCATTCGCCAGCCTATTGCCGAACGAAGAACATATGTTGCCAGTGGCATGCCGACGACAGAAGCGGCAATTGAAACCTTTGGTTTCTCTCAACTCTACCTGCAGCTCGGCGAACGCCTGGCTACAAACCATGTTATTCGCGTTTGGCACAAGCCCTACGTCACGCTGATCTGGCTTGGCGCTATTCTAATGTCGATTGCCGGCGCGCTGTCGCTCACGGATCGCCGCTTGCGGATCGGTGTGCCAACGCGGAAGGTGCACCGGATCATCCCGCACGTTGCGGAGTAACTCTGGGAGCTTGCGTTCTAGCGTGAACACGATGCACAAGCTGTCCCGGAATCAACTGCTCACGGCGATCAGGATATGTGCCTCTCTTGGCGGGCTTGTTGGCTCGACATTACCAACTCTAGCCAATTTGCCTGAAAATTGGGAAGTTCTGTAGAAGCCAGAACGCGAACAGGGACAGTTGCCCGGTAACCATGGCCACACCCATGGCTATCATGACAACCCCCGCAACGATCTGCAGCCATCGCCCTACACCGCGCATCACCTTTAGCCGCTCGGCCAGGCCCTGCATGAACAGGGCGGAGAGCACAAAAGGTAGTCCAAGCCCGATTGAGTAGACCGCTAGTAGCAAAATGCCGCTCGATGCAGTGGCGGATACAGCGCTAACTGTCAGTATGGCGCCGAGCACCGGGCCAATACATGGGGTCCAACCGAATCCGAATGCCAATCCCAGAAGATAGGCGCCTGCGGGGCGCCCACCCTGGATGGCGCCGTGAAAGCGTATGTCCCGGTCCATCCAGGCAAACCTGATGAGCCCGGTCGTAAATATCCCGAACACAATGACCAAGGTACCGCCGATCAGATTGGCTTCGGATCGGTAGGATAGCAAGAGCTGACTGACAAGGGTGGCGCTGGCGCCAAGCGCGATAAAGACCGTCGAAAAACCCAGAACAAAGCATAGACTTAGCAAAAGAGCCACAGTCCCGCTCCGATCGACGGCCGAAGACCGGTCTGCCGCGGAATTTCCGGCAATGTAGGAGACGTAGCCTGGAACCAGGGGCAATACGCATGGGGACAAAAATGAAACCGTCCCTGCGAGGAAGGCCGTCAGTACACCGATGTTAGAAATTTCCACTAATTTGCCATAGGTGGTTCAAACTGGGAAGTGTTCCCGCTCTCTAGATAGAGACGGATTGCATTTGCAGTGTGCGGCAGATCCCATTCCACGGGACCGACCCAGCGATAGACTTCAATTCCATCTCTGCTAACTAGAAGGGTCGTTGGAAGGCCAACCACGCCGGCCGCCTCCATGACATTCATGGAGGGATCGAGATAAATATCCAAGCTCTTCACGTTGGTCTCATCGAAGAATGGCCGCACGGCCTCGTTCCCCGTGCGATCGATGGATAACGCCACGACCTTAATCTGGTCGCTACCAACGTCCTGTTGCAATCGGTCAAGCGCCGGCATCTCCTCGCGGCAAGGGGCACACCATGTCGCCCAGACGTTCAGTAGTGTCACCCTTCCTTGGAACTCCGCCAGGCTTATAGCCCGGCCCTGCGCGTCGGTGAAAGCAAGGTCCGAGAGGGACGTGGCGCGCACCGATTCAGTAGCAGACTTTTCGTCTGGCGAACGCAGAACGAACACTCCGGTCAAAAGCGACAAGAGAGCAAGCAGCCCAATCGGTACACACCACCATAGTACCCTCATCGGCGCACTCTTGGCGTGAATTGGCCGCCGGGGGATATCGACACTGAACGACTCATCATCGGTACCGGCCGTACCCCGCCGGCGGTTCGATCAACAGCTTGTGGCATATGCAGCTTTACTCTGACATCATGCGGTTCCTAGACAATCTCCAAATTACTCTTTCCGCTGGTTTCGCGCCATCCACGCAGATGTGACCAAACCGCGCGCTCGAATGATCCGCGAAACGCATCGGCCCGATGCGGGCAACTAAGCGCCGTCGTCTTGCCGTGGATCCGAGCGCGACACACGCGATTCCATGAAGGAGCAAGGGCCAGCCGTTTCCGAGCCTTGCCAGAAGTGCGATCTCATGTTTATTGCAAATGACTTGCAAACGCATTAAGGTTGGCAATGGACGCGCGTATACCCAAGACATTTTCAGGTTGGAAGCAAGGCAACCGCGATGCGTCACTCTCCGACGTCCACCGCTCAATCCCGGTAAAGTCCCAATCCTCGGTTTGGCGACGCGCGGCGGCGTTCGTCGGTCCGGGTTATTTGGTGGCGGTCGGCTACATGGACCCAGGCAACTGGGCAACCTCCCTGGCGGGCGGTTCCAAGTTCGGCTACGCGCTCCTCGTCGTCGCACTGGTATCGAACATCATGGCGATCGTGCTGCAGTCGCTGTGTGCCCGGCTCGCCATCGCGTCTGGCCGGGACCTGGCGCAGGCATGCCGGGACGCGTTTCCCAAGCCTGTGGCCTACATGCTGTGGTTCCTGGCCGAGATCGCGATTATTGCGACCGATATCGCCGAGGTCATCGGCACCGCGATCGGCCTCAACCTTATCTTCGGCATCCCGCTCGAGATCGGCGTGCTCATCACCGCGCTCGACGTGTTCCTGATACTCTACCTGCAAAAGTTGGGGTTCAGGTGGGTGGAGGCGCTGATAGTTGCCTTGCTTGCCGTGGTCGCCGCCTGTTTCGTGGTCCAGATTGCTTTGGCCGACCCCAACTGGGGCGACGTAATCCGCGGCTTCGCACCCACGACGGAAATCGTGACCAATCCCGAAATGCTCTACCTCGCCCTCGGAATCCTCGGGGCGACGGTGATGCCCCACAACCTTTATCTCCATTCGGGCATCGTTCAGACCCGCGACTACGGCGACAGCATGCCGGAGAAAAAGGAGGCGCTGAAATTCACCACCATCGACTCTACCGTCGCGCTCATGTTCGCTCTATGCATCAACGCCTCGATCCTGATCCTTGCCGCAGCCACCTTCAACGTCGCCGGACAAACCGAGGTCGCGGAACTCGGGGAAGTCCACAACCTTCTCGCCCCGATGCTGGGACTGGCTATCGCCCCGACACTTTTCGGCATCGCACTGCTGTGCTGCGGCATCAACTCGACCGTGACAGCGACCCTTGCGGGGCAGATCGTCATGGAGGGATTCCTTAACATCCAACTCCCGCCGTGGCTACGCCGACTGATCACCCGGGCGATCGCCATCATCCCGGCGGCGGGCGTGACCATATGGTTCGGCAAGTCGGGCACGGCACAGTTGCTAATCCTCACTCAGGTGGTGCTGAGCCTTCAACTATCCTTTGCCGTCTTCCCGCTGGTCATGTTCACAGCGGACAAAACCAAAATGGGTGAACTCGTAGCGCCCAATTGGCTCGTCGCCTTTGCCGTGTTCATAGCGGTGGTTATCGCCGGGCTGAACGCCAAGCTTTTGGTAGATTTCGTGTTCTGAGATGGCGGGCACAACCGACGTCGATACGCTCGTCCAAGAGTGCCGCGCCCTCGGTCTGAAGGCCACGGAAAATCTCAGGGCCGTCCTGGCCGCCCTGGCAGACGGGGCTCGGCATCCGGACGTCGAAGAACTGCGCCGGGCGGTAGAAGCGAGAGGGCACCGCATCGCCTTGGCTAGTGTGTACCGTGTCGTCGCCCAACTCACCCGCGCCGGCATCGTTGAGACCCGCCATTTCGAGACCGGCAAGTCGAGGTATGAGCTAGCAAGGGGCCAAACGCACGACCATCTGGTCGATATCGATACCGGTGACATCCTCGATTTCCACGATGCCGCAATGGACGCGATCGAGGAGCGTGTGGCCGCCAAACTGGGGTACAGGATCGTTCGACGACGCGTCGAACTCTACGCGGTACGGATGGAGCCGCGCGCGTCGCTTCCGCTCACGGGAGACGGTGGGAAAGATGAGGCGACTTGAGCGCGCAAGCCAGCCTACAACAAGCAAGCATACATCGAACTGCTGGGCATGCAGTTCGCCATGTACAAGCTCGTGCTGGCCAAGGGCATCCTTGCCCTTGAGCAACACGTGGAAACCCCCAAAGAGTCCACGCTGTTCAACGCCTTTCCCACCTTCGCGAAGAACCACCATGCCGTTGAGTTCGTGTGCGACTAAATGCGCATGGTAACCTTCGGAGGAGCTCGAGACCCATCACCAGGAACAGGAACGCATTGTGGGTGCGTTGCAGTCTCCCTCGCCGGCGACGACCACAATGGTAAAACCGGAGATGACGAAGAACAGGATGACACCCAACCAGCCCCACCGGCCATAAAGCATCGGCTCATCGATCAGCGGATAAAGAAAGGCATGCGACGCGACGACGAGAGTGGTCGCCAATCCGCGTAGATACTGAATAGAGCCAAATCGCCTCGTCATGAGCCTTCCTGCTCCGCCCGGATCGCTGACACGAGGTCGTCGAGTGAGGCACGGTCGAGCGGACCGACATGTCGGCGCAGTACGAGGCCGTCCCCGCTGACGAGGAAAGTCTCGGGCACGCCGTAGACGCCCCAATCGATGGACGTTCGTCCGTTTTCGTCGGCTCCGATCGCGTCGTAAGGATTGCCGAGTTCCTTGAGGAAAGCGACGGCATTCGCTTCCTCGTCCTTGAGGTTGATACCAAAAAGCCGCACGCCGGTCCGGGCCTTCAACTCTACGAGCAACGGATGCTCGTCCCGGCAGGGGATGCACCAACTCGCGAAGACATTGACCACGCTGACCTGTCCGATCAGGTCGCTCCGCCCCAGGCCTGGCACGCCAGATCGTGCAATTGGCGGCAGCAAGAACTCGGGCGCAGGCTTGTTGACCAGTACAGAGGGTAGATCCGTCGACGGATTCCTGAGCGTAACGGCGAAAACTCCGACCAGACCGAGCGAAGCCACCAGCGGCAGGCCAGCGAGCAGCACCCTACGCGAAAGCTTGGGCGGTGAGCCTTCCGGCCTCAAGGAGTGACCACCAAAGGGGCGCGCTCCTGGATCGGCGCCAAGGATTCTGACCCCGGCGTGGGGGTTGACGCACTGTTGGGTGGCAGATTGGGCGCCCTTGTGGGTTCGGGCGCCGTGACCCTGAGGAAGATCGGAACGAGAAAGAAGCATGCCAAGACGAAGAGCATGGTTGCCCACAGTGCATAATGGAAAATCCGCATCGGGAGAGGCGCCTTATAGACCATATCCTGACTCCGCTGTTCAAGTGCCGCATTTAGTCATGTCGTGTGATTCTCGCGCACAGGAGCGGCTCTAAGAAGATCGAGAAACGCTCCGCCGAAGAGGATCACCACACCAAAAGTTATCCAAATGTCGGCCAGGTTGTTTGTGAAGAGCGGCGCGTCCAGGCTACCGAAGGACAGAAAGTCGGTAACCGCACCGTTGAGCAACCGGTCGATCAGATTGGAGGCGGCTCCAGCCAGAATGCTGCCGATAGCGACATATTCCCTTTTCAACCGGGAGCGGGCGAACCAAACAATGAATGCGACGGTCATCACAGTAGTCACCAGAGTTAGAGGCCACGGCGACCCGGCGAACAATCCGAAGGACACGCCCGGATTAGAGACGAGGTGCAAGGATAGACCGGGAGCGAGCGGTATAGCCTCCGCAATTTCGCTGAGATTCTGCATGGCCCAGAACTTCGTCCCCAGATCGACTGCGACGAGGATGGGGATCAGGTAGAGACCTACCGTGAACTTCTTCACAACTTGCTCCCCAATCCTTTCCATCCGAGGAGACGCATGGCGTTCGCCGTGACTAGCACAGTCGCGCCGGTGTCGGCGAGAATGGCGGGCCAGAGGCCGGTTACGCCGATGACGGTCGTCACTAGGAAGAATGCCTTCAGCCCGAGTGAGATCGTGATGTTCTGGGTTATGTTGGCCATGGTTGCCCGCGACAGGGCGATCATGTTGGCCACGTCAATGACGCGCCCATGCAGCACGGCCGCGTCGGCTGTCTCGAGCGCCACGTCGGTACCGCCCCCCATGGCGATACCGATGTCGGCCGCGGCAAGTGCGGGAGCGTCATTGATGCCGTCGCCAACCTTGGCGACCCGCATTCCGCTTGTCTTGAGTTCGCCGACGATACGCTGCTTGTCCTGCGGCAGCAGTTCGGCGCGTGGCTCGATGCCGAGCGCCTTGCCTATGGCCGCCGCCGTTCGCTTGTTGTCGCCGGTCAGCATGACCGTCTCGGCACCAAGGCTGCGCAGAGCCTTAAGCCCCTCCACCGCGTCGGGACGCGGCTCGTCGCGCATGGCGATGATGCCGGCAATCGCCCCGTTGGCGAGGAGAACGGACACGGTCTTGCCCTGATCGTTGAGCGTGACGATCCTGGCATTCAGATCGGCGCCCAGCGCGACCTTTTCGGCCACGGCATTGGGCGAGCCGAGGAACAGCTCGATACCATTGACGGTACCGACGATGCCCTTGCCGCCCACGGCGCCGGCATTGGTCGACTGCCCTGGCTCGATGCCGTCAGCCTTGGCACGGGCAAGTATGGCACTGGCCAGGGGATGGCTCGAACCCACTTCGAGCGCAGCAGCCAATTCCAAGGTCTCGCGCTCGGTCTTGGCCACGCCGACAATGTCGGTCACCTGCGGCTTGCCCAGAGTTAGGGTGCCGGTCTTGTCTAGGGCGACCATGTTGATCTTGCCCAACTGCTCGAGCACGGCGCCCCCCTTCATTAGCAGCCCGCGACGGGCGCCGGCAGAAAGAGCAGCGGCAATCGCCGCAGGGGTCGAGATAACCAGGGCACAGGGGCAGCCTATCAGCAGGATGGCGAGGCCTTTGTAGATCCACTCGCCCCACGCCTGGCCGAAGAACAATGGAGGGATGACGGCGATGAGCGCCGAAACCACCATCACGGCGGGCGTATAGTACTTGGAGAACTGATCGATGAACCGTTCGGTCGGGGCCTTGGATTCCTGGGCCTCCTCGACCAACGCGATAATGCGCGAAATCGTGTTGTCTGCCGCAGCGGCGGAGACGCGGACGCGGAGCGCACCTTCCTGGTTGATGGTGCCGGCAAAGACCGGGTCGTCCATCTTCTTGGTCTTGGGCACGGACTCACCAGTCACCGGGGCCTCGTCTAGGGCGCTTTCGCCAGAAACGATGACGCCATCGGCAGGCACGCGATCGCCCGGCCGGATGAGGATAATGTCACCGACTGCCAAGCTTTCCGCGGGAACCTCGGAGGTCTTGCCGTCGACTTCACGCTGCGCGAACTTGGGGACAAGATCGGCGAGCGCGCGGATACTGGCCCTGGCGCGACCGGTGGCAACGCCCTCAAGTAATTCTCCAACAAGGAAGAACAGCACGACGACGGAGGCTTCTTCGGCGGCGTTGATGAATACCGCACCAACCGCGGCGACAGTCATCAGAGTTTCGATGGAAAAGGGTGATCCGTTGATGGCGCCAAAAAAGGCCCGGCGTGCAATCGGCACCAGCCCGACCAGCATCGCCACAATAAATGCCCACTGGGAAAAATCGGGAACAAGCCGCCCGACCACGAAAGCGACGGCCAGAGCCGCCGCGCTCATGATCGTCAGGCGAGCCTTGGCCGTCTTCCACCAAGGGCCTTCTTCGAAGCCGTGATCATGGCCATGCATACCCTCCAACGCTTCCTTGGGCATGGCCGCGCCGGAGGCGGCGACAGCCGCCAACGCAACCGGCTTGCTGCCATGGTCATGGCCGGAGTGGTCGTGTCCCGAATGATCGTGGTCAGAGTGATCATGATCAGATGTATCATGGCTTTCGAGATCGTCCACTTCAGCTGCCGGCGCAATCGCTGCTGACGGCTTGGGCGGCAGTGCCATTGCCTTGTACCCAAGGCTCGTCACCTTGTTGGCGATACCCGCCAGGTCGGTCGTGGCGGCATGCTTGACGGTCATCGTCCCCCGCACGACGGAGACTGAAACGTCCTCAACGCCACCAATTCTCCTGACTGCGGTGTCGATCTTAGACGCACAACTGGCGCAATCCATGCCTTCCACACGGAATCGTGTAGTATCCGGTTCAGCGGTCATGGCTCGAGCTCCTTGCAATCTGTGGGTCGCTCATACAACCTCTAGCCACTGTAGGAGCAAGCGAAAATTGTATCACGGTATTGCTATCGGGAAGGTTTCGGAGGAAGCGGGCGTAAAGATCCAACTATCCGCTACTATGAGCAAATTGGACTTCTGGCGCCCGGCCGAACAGAAGGAAATCGGCGCACTTATGGGCATGGCGATATCGAGCGTCTGACCTTCATCAGGCATTCGCGCGAATTGGGCTCCTATATCGACGAAATCCACACCTTGCTGCCAATGGCAGGACCATCCCCACCAGTCTTGCCACGATGCGGACACCATCGCCAAGGTCCGATTGGTCGAGGTGAAGCGCAAGATCGCCAGCCTGACTGCGCTTAAGGCTGAATTGGAGCGCATGGTCGAGGGCTGCTCTCATGGTCGTATTGAGACCTGCAGGGTCATCGAGATTCTTGCGGACCAAGGCAAATGCGTGTTCCACGATTCGGTGACAGCCGCGTGATTCCGATACGAGTCCGTCCTCGGGCTCGATAGCGACGATTTGTCTCGGCGATGCCACTAACCGTAATGACTCCTGCTCAGGACGTGCGTGTTGACCTTGCCGCTCACGACCACGTGATCGACCGCGGTCCGGCAAGCCTCAAAATTGCCCATCTAGACCTTCTGTCCGTTGCCAACGATCACGCATTCGTCGAGGGGAATATGGGAGAGCGCGGAGGACATCGGTTCGGGCGACGTCCGAGCCACCGTTACCTGCATCTGCATGGCTTCGTGGACGAACCGGCACTGACAGTTCTGTCGGCTGAAGGAGCCAAGCCTGGCGGGCGGGAGGTCAGCATGGGGTGGCTGGCGGGAACCGTCCTGACCGGTCTGACCTCGGTCCTGCTGATGGGTGCCGCCCTCTACGTATCGTTCGCCGGCGTCGACAGCTTTTCAACCGCCTACAAGGCACTCGATCTCGCCCCTTCGGAAATCATGACCGCGTCAGTCGCCGAAGGCAAGACGGACCGACTGCGCCCGATCCTGACCACCAAATCGACGCGAGAGGAGATCGAGGCCAGCGTGATGGAGGCAGTTGGTGGCAGCAACGTCATCCGTAACGCCACGTTCGTGTTGGTGAAGGCTACCTTGGCGACGTCTGAAACGGTACTGACCGACGACGTCGCTGCCTACCAGCCGCAGGATTATCTTGATGCAGTCGAGGACGAGATCGCCTCAACCTCGCTGGTGAGCCTCGACGTCATAGGAGAGCCCGTGGACGCCGAGGTCGTCGTCACCACGTCACTGTTGCCGTCCGAGTTCGTGCCCGGCGGTTATATCGACGATGCAGCTGCCGCATCCTTCGCCTCCATCGGAATTTCCGAGAGCGTGCAGGACTACGCGATGGCCTATGCCTCCATGTCAGACAACCCCTACGACATAGCGTCCCCGTCGATGGGTGTGGCCGAAAATGTCACAGTCGTGCCCAAGAACACCGTGGTCGGCGACGGCCTGCGGGTCACCGAGCGGATCGTAAAGCTGGAGGAGACGACAAACCTCGCCGATGCCCTGTTAAAGAATGGTTTCACCACGGCAGCCGCTGAATTGGTCATGGCGACGGTGCACAACGTCGTCCCGGTGACGACGCTGGCCGCGCGGTCGCGGCTTCGCATCTTGCTTGGTCCTTCGCGGTCGGGCCCTGGGCTGATCCCGTATCGACTCAGCATTTATAGTCACGACGACGTTACCAATTCCGATGCCCATGTCGCGACCGTCGCCCTTACGGATGCCGGCCAATACGTATTGGGCCTCGCGCCATCCGAAATAGCCTTCGCCGAGGACAGCACCGAGCGCATCAGCGTGGCGAACCTGCCCACAAGCTACAAGGCTATCTGGGAGACGGGGAGACGGAACGAACTGGACGACACCACCATCTCGAGGATCATCGCCCTGGTGGCCTATGACGTCGACCTCACGAGAACGGTCCAACCCGGCGACTCGATCGACCTGCTGCAGACGGCTGTGGCGGATGCCGTGCCAGCCCAACTGCTGTATGTCAGCCTGACGCTCGGCGGGTCTGAGCGGAGTTTCTATCGCTTCCGCACCGACGATGGCGCCGTCGCCTATTTCGACGAGAGCGGCGAGAGCGGCAAGCGCTTCCTGCTGCGCCGGCCGCTCCAAGGCGGCGGTCGTCTGACCTCGGCAATGGGATCCCGCATTGACCCGTTCAATGGCGGCAACGCCAGCCACGAAGGCACCGACTTCGCGGCGCCGCGCGGAACACCGATCTTCGCGGCCGCCGACGGTACCGTTGAGATGGCGCAATGGTATTCGGGTTATGGCCGCTATGTACGGCTATCACACGCAAATGGCTACCAAACTGCCTATGCGCACATGAATCAGATCGCCGATGGTCTTGCGCCGGGGGACACTGTTCGACAGGGCCAAGTCATCGGCTACGTCGGTTCTACTGGCCGCTCGACGGGCAACCACCTGCATTTCGAGCTGGAGATCAACGGGCGCATCGCCGATCCGTTGGCGGTGAAGCTGCCGAGGACACGCACCCTTCCGCCCCAATACGAGCGCGGCCTGCAACAGACAATTGAACAGGTGCGCGCCATCATGGGGGCTTTTGAAGGAGAAGAGGACGCAGCTGCATGATCGGAGTAAACAAGGCGGGCCCAGATGGAAAGACGCCTTGCCCGGTGCCATCGCTACCCTGTTTCTAAAAGGCCCGCCCAATCTTAGCTATTAACCAACCGCGTCGGCGAGTCGACACTGTCGTAGCGATAGCAACCTTCCATTAACCTCTAGGGACGGAAATGGCATCATGACCTTTCGCCGTCTTAGAACTTGGCCCCCAACCGCTGCGATGATTGCGCTGCTACTTGCTATGACGGTACTTCTAAGACTGCCGATGTCCCATGCCGCCTCCTACCCCACTCCGAACGGCGTCAACATCCTTCAGTCGGTGGACGGGCAGGGCCATCCCCGCGGAGCGGCGCACACACATTGCCCATGCCCCAACGAACAAGTGAGGAGCAGTTTGCTCAAGGTGAACGTGCCTCACACAGAACCTGTACTAGCGGCTTGGCAACGCACCGATACCTCTTCTCTCAAGGGGACGGTACCGCACCCTCTCAATCGTCCGCCTATAGGCCCCTGACACGCAACCGGGGCGGCAAGTAGCGCCACGCTCGCATGTGCGCGTGTTCCACGGCGCACCTCCCAGTCATGGAATCTCGTTATGCAAATCAACGATCAACCGATTGCGCTGGAGGGCGCGAAAAGCGTTCGGACGAACATAACGCGTCGACGTATCTCCATAATGGCTATCGTCATGGCTATTGGTTTTTCCATCGTCGCCGCTCGTCTGCTGCAACTCGGGTCTGTCGAGACGGAGAAGGTGATCGAAGGTAGGACAATTAGTGAGATCGAAGCCTCCCGACCGGCTATTCTCGATCGGAACGGACTATCCATGGCCGTGGACGTCCGCGTCCCCTCCCTCTATGCCGAGCCCCGACGGATCATCGACGTAGCAGAAGCGGCTATGGCCCTGCGAACGGTGCTGCCCGAACTGGACGAAGGGTGGCTGCGCGAACGCCTGACCGGCGACAAAGGCTTTGTCTGGATCAAGCGGGAGCTGACGCCCGCCATCCGCGATCAGGTAATGCGTCTGGGAATACCCGGCATAGACTTCCTCACCGAAAGTCGCCGCTTCTACCCCGGCGGCGCCGATGCTGCGCATGTGCTGGGCACCGTCAACATAGACAGCCAGGGCATCTCCGGTATTGAACGCGGCATCGATGACGGCGGCGTGGCTGCGTTGCAGGCCTTCGGCCTCGCGCGCGACCAAGAACTGCAACCAATAGCCCTAAGCATCGATATGCGCGTTCAATACGCGATGCGGGCGGAATTGGTTGACGCCATTACCCGTTACAAGTCGCTCGCCGCTGCGGGCGTGGTGCTCGATGTGCGGACGGGCGAGGTGCTGGCGATGGTCTCGCTGCCTGATTTCAATCCCAATGTCCCTTCTACTGCATTGGAAGAGGGACGGTTCAATCGTATAACCGCCGGCAATTTCGAGTTGGGATCCGTTGTCAAAACAGTGTCTTTCGCAGCGGCGCTCGACAGCGGCGCCGTGACCTTGGCGGACTCCTTCGATGCCCGCTTTCCAGTCCGCTTCGGCAGGTTCGCGATCAACGACTTCCGAGGCGAGGGCCGAATCCTGACCGTGCCGGAGATTTTCCGCTACTCCTCCAATGTCGGCACCATCCAGATGATGCAGCAACTGGGCGAGGACAACTATCGCGCCTTCTTCAGCCGCATCGGCTTTGACCGGTCAATCATCACCGAACTTCCCGAACGGACACCACCCAATGTCGCGTCGGAGTTCTCGGATGTTGTTGCCGCGACCGCCTCATTCGGTCACGGATTCAGCGTTTCGCCGTTGCACATGGCGCGGGCGCTGGCGGCCTTCGTCAACGGTGGCAACCTGATGGCCCCGACATTCTATCCCAGAACTGAGCAAGAGGCGTTGGCGCTGTCCACTCGGGTGATCTCCGAGCAAACCAGCGCTCAACTCAGGCAGCTGTTGCGCTTCAACGCAGTCGTCGGATCTGGATCCCGGATGAACCGGCTGGCCCTAGGCTATCGGGTCGGTGGCAAGACCGGAACGGCGGAGAAGGTGATCGATGGCCGATACGGCACGGGCAAGAACCTCAACGTGTTCGTGACCGCGTTTCCTATGGAGGATCCGCAATACGTTATGCTGGTACTGTTGGACGAGGCATCCCCCGAAACTCCACAATCGGGCAATACAGCAGGCTGGAACGCAGGTGAGGTGTCTGGACGCATAATCGCCAAGGTAGCGCCCATGCTGGGCGTCGCGCCGAGCGAGAGTGAGTCGTTCGACGCTCAGGTAATGGCCGCAATGGAATGAGGCCGATGACAACTACCCGACATCGCCAGACGATATGGGGACGGCTAGAACGCCGCTGCTTGAAATGTAGACATCGAGACCGGGCACGCGCCTGAGGGGTCGAGCGGCTGACTACCCGGGGCAGCCTTGTTGAAGATATAGCGCCGCTCACAAACATCCCAACTCGGGGGTTGCCTGGTCGCCTCGAATGCGTCCGTACCTTCCTTAAGGTTTGTCCAGAACGCCAGGTGCGGGCTGCCGGCATTGGCGACCATGTTGGCCTCGCTCATGCGGAATGGCAGCAACTGCAACTGGAAGGATCGATTTCCGCCTTTGAAGGTCTCCCTCGCCATGGCGTAGATTTCCTTTATGCCCTCGTCCGTCATGGCGTAGCACCCCACTGACTTACAATCGCCATGGATCATTAGGTTCGTGCCGGTACGGCCCCATGCCTGGTCGAACTTGTTGGGAAAGCCTACATTGAACGACAGCCAGTAGGACGATTTTGGGTTCATCAGCCCAGGCGTGACGTCGTAGAAGCCCTCGGGTGACTGGTAGTCCCCTTCCCGTACCTTCGGCCCCAATGCCCCCGACCACTTGCATATCTCATAAGTCTTGAGGAGCGCGTAGCTTCCCGAAGTCGTGCGTTTCCAGACCTCAAGTTCCGATGTTTGCTTGAACAGGCGAACCACCATCGGCTCGGACGGCGACGAGCCGATCGCTGTCATCCGGTCGACCAACGCCTTGGGCAGGGGAACGTTCTGCCGATTGTCGCCTACGAACTGGCTGCAGGCCGCCAGTGATATGGCGACCAAGATTGCGCAGGCAATGCGCAGCGCGCGTCCAAGTGTTGTGTACATTCGGTTTACCATGGTGAACTGGCTCACCATACTTTCGTCGCCTTACCGATAGGTTGCTGGCTAGCGGACTCGTTATCACGTCAAGGTGTTTGTCACGCGAAATTGCCGGTAGTTGGGAAGTATGGGCCGGTTGCCCTGGACGGCTGGGCTGCGCCCCACAATGCCCCGAGGGGGTAGGATACTGCCAAGACGTGGACATTGCCGCAAAAAAAGGGACCGCACCGGGCCCCTCCTAAAGACTTCAATTATTTCTTGCTGCCGCTAGACTTGTCGCGGTGACCATGCGGGTCGAGGTCGCCTGGCTTATGGCCGGGATGATCGTGGTGCTCGCCGGGCTTCTCGGTCACCGACTTGTCGCGGTGGCCATGCGGATCCAGATCGCCTGGCGTGTGGCCAGGTGGTCATGGTGTTTGCCTTTGCCATGATGGCTCTCCTCATGTTGTCGTTCGCAGGTAACGGGCATTCATGCGGCATGTTCCGAGATACCGAGAACGTGACTGTGTCGCTGCGACGGATTTGACGCGCCGGCCATGGACAGCGCCACAACGAAGCGCGGCCATACAGAGACGTGGGGCCCGGTCAGATGATGACAATCAGGCGCGTGGAGAAACTGGTGTTCCTTGGGCCTAAGGTGATTGTAAGGCGGCCGCAACGGACCAGCTCGGCTCGGCGTCGCGCCCTGCTCCCGCTATCAACGCTGACGCCCTATTCCCTTGCCATGGCCGTCCCAGTCGGAAAAGACCCTTTTCGGGTTCCCTGGCGACCCATGACCGATCTTCGCGATACCCGATCGCCCAGACCACAGTCCCGAATTGGCCGGACGATCTGTCCTTGAATGAGACGCCGGAACCATCGGCCGTGGAAAGTCGACGACCAATGGTGATGCCAGCAGCGATAGTGCTAGGGATCGTCATTGCTGGATTGCATCGGCCGACCCGCTGCGCAGTTTCAACAACGGGGCGCCGCCTGTAGAGGCGTTCACCTACGAGAGGACGATCCTGGACTCCAACGGCATGCGCTTGCTCGTGCGCGCCGGGGGATCAGAGCCGATGTCTATTGCCCAGATTCAGGTCGACGACGCGTATTGGAGTTTCACTCAGGATCCGCAGGGTCCGATCGCCCGCGGCAGCACGGTCTGGCTGAGAATACCCTATCCGTGGGTGCTCGGCGAAGCCCACACCATCAACATCGTCACCAACACTGGTGCTACGTTCCTGCACGAGATACCAGTGGCCGTACCCACCCCTCCCCTGTCCCGACGCAAATCGCTGCTCTGGCAGCAGGCCTTATCGGTCTGATCGTCGGCGTGCTCCCGGTGGCCATCGGCCTGCTTTGCTACCCGGCCATGCGTGGTATCGGCGCCGCCGGCATAAACTTCGTGTTGGCGATAACGGTCGGGCTGCTGGCTTTCCTGCTGGTCGATATGTCCCAGGAGGCGCTAGAGATGAGCGCGGCATCGGCCGCGTTGTTCCAAGGGCCGTTGCTGGTACTTCTGGCAGGCACCGCCAGCTTCGTGCTGCTCATGGCCATCGGACGCTGGCGCGGCGCTCCAGCAGGGCTTGCTCTCTCGTTCTACATCGCGCTCGGCATCGGCCTGCATAATTCCGGTGAGGGTTTGGCGATTGGTGCGGCGTTCGCCGCCGGCTCCGCCGGTTTCGGGACGTTCCTGGTGCTGGGTTTCGCTATGCACAACCTCACCGAGGGTATCGGCATAGCGGCCCCGATCCTCAAAGCCAGGCCGCCGCTTTGGAGCTTCGCTGCCCTTACCCTACTGGCCGGCGGGCCTGCGGTCGTCGGACTCTGGATCGGCAGCCTCGCTTACGCGCCGCTGTGGATCGCGCTTTTCCTCGGCATTGGAGAGGGCGCAATCGTGCAAGTCATTGTCGAGGTCACGCTCTACATGACACGAACGGGCAATAGCCGCGGTACGCTGCTGTCCATTCCCGTGATAGCCGGCTTCCTCCTCGGCGTGGCTTTCATGTACGTGACCGCCGCCGTCATCAAGATCAAGTCCATTCGGTGAGGCCGCGCCGAGTCCTCACCGCGATTTGACTCGCCGGGTGCGACCCGCGGTGGCAAGCATGTGTGATGACAAGCCAGGTACTAGGAATTGCCGCACTGTTTAGCCTTCTTCCCGGCGCCGCAGGCGTTGGCGGCGCTGAGCTCACCAGCCCACCCAAAACTGTTCTGGAACTCTTCACCAGCCAGGGCTGTCCATTCTCGCCCGAAGCGGATCGTCTCGTGTCCGAGCTCGCGGAGCGTGGGGACGTGATTGCCCTCAACTATCACGTCGATTACTGGGACTATGCGGGCTGGAAGGACACTTTCGGGGCTCCCGCCAACGCCGAGCTGCAGCGTGACTATGCCGCGCTTTGGGGCGCCCGCAAGCTCTTTACCCCGCAACTGGTCATTGCCGGAAAGACTGGATTGCTGGGTTCTGACCAACTCGGGGCGACAGAGGCGATAGAGGCCGGTCGCATGACGCGCGAGGTCGAGCTGGTCCGGACGGAAGACAGCCTGAGCATCGTCATACCCGAGCAAGATGGAGCCAGACCTTCGATCATCTGGCTCGTAACCTACATCGAGCAGGCGACCGTAACCATCGACGCCGGCGACAACGCTGGCAAGACCCTCCCCTACGACCACATCGTCACGAGTCGCACCCTCTTGGCGGCATTGGGTGCCGGACTGGGTGCCCGCCTGGCTATCGAACTCGACGACGTGTTGCCCGAACCCGAGACGGGTCTGGCCGTTCTGGTACAGGAGGATATCGGGAGCATGCCCGGCCCCATAACTGGCGCCAACGCCTACGAGCGCTGACTTCAAGGTCACGTGCTGGACGTCCGGCCCGGGACATTTCCGCTTGCTCCTCTAGAGACCGGTGATCGTAGGCTTCGTCTTGGAGGTATCCCGCATGTCGTCTGTCGTGCTCGCCGCGACCGCACTTACCGCTGCAATCCTGGCCACCGGCTATTTCGCCCTCGGCTTCTGGGCCATGCTTAAATTCACCTCGGGGTTCGTCACTGGACTGGTTCTATTCCTCCTGCGCCCAGGGATCGTGCCTTTCTCCTCGATCCGTGGGCCATTCTTCGTCGCGTTCGGCCTCGTCGTGGTGCATCGGGTCGAGGAGTGCATCTTTGAGTTCTTCGACAACCTAGCAGCGATTACGGGCGTTGCCGCGCCCGTCGCTAGGAGCATCCGAGAAGGCAGCCGTGATGTTCTTTGCGGGGGACGGGCCCCTAAGGCACATCAAGGTGTGCACAAGTGCATCCTAAGCGATACTTTAATCACATCTCCGTCGGCTGTCATTCAGATCGAGGCCTTGAGTACATGTTGTTGGGGAAGGCACCTCCCACCGATGTCGTCTCGTCCGGCGGTATGCTTGTTGATGTGGTGGTAGCGGCACTCACAAGCCGTTCCGCCCTCTTGCCGCTTATTAAGTCGCGGAACCGCAGGATAGGGCGACCCGGCAGCAGCTCAAACACCTAAGCCCAGTGAACAAGCAGCGCAGCGGAATAACGTGGCCTGTTGTGCGCTTCTGGCTGTCAGGATGAGCGAGCAACCGACCTCTGTCGCTCGGGTTCGGGTGATTGGACTTTTACGCCAAAGCGCCGGGCAACGAGGAGCACCACGGTGGGCCAGAGCATTGTGTTGCCGATGTCCCGGAGGGCGCCAGTGAGATCGATGTCCAGCACGCCATGATGTATGGCGTCTAGCAATTCGTTCGCCAATTGTGCCACGAGAACAACTAACCATGGAACGATGCTGGCGGGACCACGGCGGAACAACAGCATGGCCGCAACGTAGATGCCCAAGCCGATGTGGATATGCAGCGCATCCCTGCTGAGGAACAACAACTCACTAAGTTCGGTTTTAATCCTGTTCAGCATGCATGCCCTCCTGCCAAATTTCTAGCAGGCAACCCTTGCTGCAGACTTAAGTAGCAGCAGAACTAGGGCGACAAAGTTAGATTGGTTCCCCGAGGCGCAGCCAAGCGTTCACCCGAGACGCATTAGGCGCACTCGGCAACAATGACGCGTCTCCCCGCCTCGGCACAAGTTGGATCTGCTCGCGCTCGGTTCCCCGCATCGGCGATACGGTCGCTGGCCATCGCAGGCGATCTCCGGAACTGGGCAACTTTCCCGGGTGGCCCGGCATACGGCAAGAGCTTCATCGCGCCGGACGCACGCACCACGCTCCGCCTGTCTCAACGGCGCCTTGGCCGCCGCACACCATACCGGACCACTCAACGCGTTTATCAGCGCCTTCAAACCGTCGGAAAACCAAGCGTGTGGCTCTCATCCCAATAGAATGAGCTTCCCACCTGACCCAGGTTATCATTAGGGATCAAACTAGACGGTATCGAGCTTCCGAAATTTACTGCGCAGGTGCAACCGGCGTAGTGGCAGGTTCAGCCGTCGCCATAGCATCTGGGGTTTCGGCCGAAGGTGCGGCGCCGGCACTGGTACTGACAAAATCGGCAGGCACCAGCGGATTGATCTCGGCGGCAAACTGATCGAGCGTCTTGTTACCAGTGAGCGTCTTGCCATTGACGTAGAATGTCGGCGTACCTGAGAGGCCAAATTCGTTCAGTGCCTGCTCGCGCAACGCCTCCATTCCAGTGAACAACTCCTGATCCGTCAATGCGGCGTCAAAAGTTGCCTGGGTAAACCCCAATTGCGTCGCGATTTCGAAGATGACGTCGCGCGGCGTCTCGGACGTGGCCCAGTCGGTCTGGGTTCGGAAATAGGTCGCCAGCACGTTATGGAAGTTTGTCGGGCCAGCAGCCTCGGCCAGCATAAATATGGCGGCGTCCAGCACATTGCGCACAAAGGGGCGGACGATCAGTTTGATCTTACCGGTATCAACATACTGCTCGACTAAGGCTGGCAGCACTTCGTTGGAAAAGGAGGCACAGTGCGGGCAAGTAGGAGAGGCGTATTCGATGACGGTGACCGGCGCGCTTTCGCTACCCTGGACATGATCAGCAACGCCCGCGGTGGGTGCCATCAACTGCGCTATATCTATCATGTCCCCTTCGGCGGCCTTCGCAACGCCAACCCCGCACAGGCTGAGTGCCGACGCAGCAGCGCCCAGAACTAGAGTATCACGGCGGGTAAATTTCACGGCTAACGCTCCAGTTCTTGTGTGTGGGAAACTACACGGAGCAAATGTAGAGGCAAGTAGGCACTTTCATCACGTGAACAATCCTCAAGAGGCACAGACCGTCAAAGGAGCATTGAAATTCGGAGGAGCATGAGAAAGGGCCGCTAGCGACCCTTTTTTGACCTGGACTACTTCCTGGTGCCGCTCTTGTCACGGTGACCGTGTTGGTCCAAATCGCCTGGTTCGTGGTCTGGATGATCGTGATGTTCGCCTGGATTGTGCGGTGCGGGTTTATCACGGTGATCATGCTGGTCGAGATCGCCAGGTTTGTGGCCTGGATGATCATGATCTTGGCCGGGGGATTCCTTCGCCACTATAATATGTCGTTCGACACCAACGGTGGCTCAACTGCTGCGCTCCTCGATGCCGACAAAGTGAAATCGTGTCTTCCTTGACGCACTTGGCCCTTCCAGTGAGTTTGCCGCATGCACTTTGATTCGTGGACAAGGCTTTCATGACCTGGCTGGCCGATATAGCCATGCTGAGCCATGGTTGGCGTCGCTTCCTGCTGCTGGTGGTGGCCGGCGCCGTTGCCGGTATGTCCATCCCACCGCTTTTCGTTGTCCCCGCCCTCTTCGTGAGCTTCCCGCTTTGGGTCTGGTGCCTCGATGGCGCGGAGCGCGGCCCGGGCTGGCGACGCCTGTTCGGCCCGGCATTTGCGATCGGCTTTGCCTTTGGGTGGGGCTATTTCACGGTCGCTTTTCATTGGATAGGCACGGCATTTTTAGTGAGTGGCGGGATCATGATCGCCCTCATGCCTTTTGCCATTCTCGCCTTGGCAGCGTTGATCGCCTTCTTCTGGGGCCTGGGCAGCGCCCTGGCGCATCTGTTTTGGAGCCATGGTCCCTGGCGCATCGTGACGCTCGCCACATTCGTGACCATCTCCGAATGGACGCGCGGGCATGTGCTGACCGGCTTTCCGTTCGATTTGCTGGGTTATGCGCTGACCCCAACCGATGAGATGATGCAGATCACCTCGGTGATCGGCGTCTATGGGTTGACGCTGGTGGCAGCATTGCTGGCGATGACCCCCGCGCTGATCTGGCCTGCCGACGGCCGTAGCATCAGCCGCCGCCTCCTGCCGTTTTTTATCGCCATGGCGGTTATTGCGGCGCAACTTGGTTATGGCCACAATCGCCTGACCGGCACCGTTTCGAGGGAACGCACGGACATCGCGATACGGCTGGTGCAGCCGCTGGTCTATGAGCATGCCGACTGGGGCAATGCTGATCCGGTGGCGCTGATCGACCGGTTGCAGATGCTGTCCGAAATGCGGATGGATCCGGCTGACCAGGGGCTGGCCGATATCACCCATCTGGTGTGGCCGGAATCGAGCCTGCCGTTTTTCCTGTCGAGCTATCCCGATGCGCTAGCGCGGATCGCCCGGATGCTGCCGGAAACCACCACATTGCTGGCGGGAATTCCGCGCCAGCAATACGCGCTGGACCAGAACCAAAGCTCTGGACCGCCGTTCAATGCGCTGATGGCGATCAACACCAATGGCGAGGTCATGGCGTCCTACGACAAATCCCACCTCGTGCCGTTTGGCGAGTTCCTGCCGTTCAGCCAGTTCTTTTCGAAGCTGGGCATCAAGCAGTTCGTTCCGGGCGCCGAGGGCTGGACGCATGGCGATGCGCGGCGCCGGCTGATGAGCCTGCCCAATACGCCGGCATTTCTGGCACTGATCTGCTACGAAATCCTGTTTTCAGGCGATCTGGGCGACACGATCGACGCGCAGTTTATCCTCAACATCACCAATGACGCCTGGTTCGACGGCTCGATCGGGCCGGCCCAGCATGCCCACCATGCCCGGGTGCGGGCAGTCGAGGAAGGTCTGAGCCTGGTTCGTGCCGCCAATACCGGGCTGACCTTCGCCACCGACCCTCTGGGGCGCGTCACGGGGCAGATCGAGCCGTTGCAGATGGCGGTGCTGGATGTGCGTCCGCATCAGAGGCTGGCGGGGACGGTGTTCTCCCAGGTGCGGCACTGGCCGCTGCTGATCGCGCTTCTTGCGGGGCTGCTTATTTCGCTGGTGGTTTCACGCGCCGGGCGCCGCAGAGCGGTTTGACTACCTGAGAAACACGGTTCGTAGAAACACATTGGCCTCCACCTCAGATACTGTTTATCGCTGCATCACTTCAAAGTCCCGATGACGGAGGGCGATCAGATTGCCGCTTACCGAGCAGCTCTTTCAACACTGACTTATCAACTTCGCATCGGCTCAACAGTCACTTTTCAGAAGTGTCGACAGCACTCGAAGGCGCAGCATAGGAATGGGCGGAAGGCCGATGAGACGCCGACCTTCCATTGCCTCGGCTATTGCACGACCACGATTGGCGCGCCCCACCGGACCCGACCATAGAGGTCGATGACGTCCTGGAAGAGCAGCCGTACGCAACCGCTGGACACGGCCTTGCCGATGGAACCAGGGTCCATATTTCCGTGCAGGCGATAGAGAGTGTCCCGATTGCCCTTGTGAATGTAGAGCGCGCGAGCTCCCAGCGGGTTCTCCGGGCCTGGCTCCATCCCGTTCCGGTAAGGTTCAAGTTCGGGCTGCCGTTTGATCATGTCGGATGGGGGCGTCCAGGTCGGCCATTCGCGACCGTAAGCGATGTGGCCGCGGCCTTCCCAGGCAAAGCCCTCCCGGCCGATGCCTACGCCATAGCGCATGGCCCGGCCGTTCTCCATCGTCCAGTAGAGGAAGCGGTTCGGCGTATCGACCACCACCACGCCCGGTTTCTCACCAGTAATGTTGGCCACTTCCCGCCGCCAGTATATCGGGTCGATCAGATCGATGCGGGCCGCCGGAATCGGAAAGCGCTCATCCGGTATGGCCGCATACATGGCGCGGTATTCGGGTGGGATCGCGGGTGCGGGAGGCGTAACGGGCGTTGTAGATTTGGTGGTCGTGCAGCCGGCCAGAGCCAGTGCGGCAACGCTTGTGGCACCCAGCATCATGTGCCGGCGCGAAATCATGGTGATATGCATTTCATCCACAGCCTTCGCGGCTGCCTCTCAAGAGATCAGGATTGGGGGATTTGGAGCGTTTTTGTCGCCGGCGTTCCTAGGCGGTTCGCGGAGGTCGGAAACGCCCGTCATCGCCCAAGGCAGTAATGGCCCTGTCCTGCGCCGCTGCGAACACCACGGCTTGCGCATAGAGACTGCACGCGTGCACGAAGACCAAGACATCAATTGCCTGCTGGCAGGATATCACGTGCCCGTTGATCTTCTTGGAACAGCGCTTGAACGCTGGCGCGCTGCGTTGGGAAGCATCCGCCTCAACGCATAGCTCCTGGCTGGCGATCGTCCAGAACTGGCCACTTGCCACGACGCTAGCCATAACCGGCCCCGGAACGGCGGCCAATCCAAACAGCATAGCCATCAGCAGCAAAAACCCTTTCATGACCCGATTATATTCATCCAGGGACAGGATGCGAGGCGCCGGACGAAAGAGTCTTGCGGCGTTGCATCTGCACAACGCCACCTTGATGCACAGCATCATGGCCGTGGTCGGGAGTACGGCATAATTCGACAACTTAAAAAACCTTAAGTATGTGCATGAAAGAACGTCGTGAAGGTGACGGAGTGCGGCCTGGGAATGGATCGGACTACCCGCTGAGACCATTAGCATCGACGACTTGTGCGGTCGGCTAGTGGGTATGGTGGAGAATGCTGGCCGCGTCGGTCCACGCATGTGGCGCGAACTTGTAAGGCGGGCGGTGCTGGAGCGACAGCTCGCGACTCTCATCTCTCAGCTCCGCGAGGGAGAAATCAAGGCACCTGAGGACGCGCCTTTCAGCTTCGTTGCCCGGTGGATCGACAATGACGGCAAACAACTGTCCGCCAAGGTCGCGGCTGGGGAACTCATCAACTTGCTGTGCCCTATCGTGGCCATCGGCCGCTGGATACTTTTTTCCGCCATGGCACTCCATCAAAACCCGCAACGGCAGGAAGAAATTGCCGCGGGAGAAGATGAACGGATTGAGCCCTTTGCAGAGGAAGTGCGCCGAACGTACCCGTTCTTCCCGGCAATCGGCGGGCGAGCGCTTCGTCCATTCACCTGGGGCAACAAGCATTTCGACAAGGGCCAGTGGGTGCTGCTGGACCTCTTCAGCACCAATCGAGATGGTAGGATTTACCCCGACCCGCTCATGATCCACCCCGAGAGAGCTCCCAGCTGGCGAGATCAGGACTTTCGTTTCATGCCGCATGGGGCTGGCGATCTTCGGAAAGATCATCGCTGTCCAGGGGAGTGGTTGACTGTATCGATCATGAGCAGCGCCATCCGCCTGTTGACTCGGGAGATGCGGTATAAGGTCGTCGATCAGGACCTAGCTATGCCGATGAACAGATTGCCAACCCGTCCTACGGGTGGGCTGTTGATCCGACTTGCGGATCACCCTGTGCAGTCAGCACGCTAGCGGCGCTTATTTCGGCCTTTTTGACTGTTCGCCATTCTCCGCTCCTTGGCACAGCCATGCGACGGCATGAAA
>Ga0066837_10000030_pt1 | contig 48884 bp, 36 predicted proteins | sample ETNtaG_25_FD_66730 | JGI IMG/M metagenome (GOLD analysis project Ga0066837, IMG submission 66730) | Marine microbial and viral communities from oxygen minimum zone, Eastern Pacific Ocean - ETNP201302SV86 | ecosystem: Environmental > Aquatic > Marine > Oceanic | place: Pacific Ocean: Eastern... | reverse complement strand
GAATTATCAGGTGGGAGCAACAGGGGGTTCTGCACATGGGGGAGCATCCCCCCCTGTTAACTCCGCAGGGTCCGGGTGTCCCCTGGGCCCGAAGGCCCAGGTTTCCCCGGGTAGAAGACTCCGGAACTTCATGCTCTTCCTTTGTCATTTTCCGACTCTTGAGAAATCTCTCCCTCTTTTGCCGTCTCCGCTTCTGGTCCTGCCTCTCGGCATTCCCCTTCCACGATCCGATACGGGCTTCTCCACGGGTCTCCCCGCCCTTGTTGCCCAAGCGTTTCCCTCAGTTTCCTTCCCCTTCCTTGCGTCCGGTTTTCTCCACATCGTTTCCCACTTTTCCGCGACCCAGGTTCATTCTCTTTCCCCTACGCGCGTGTACCTCTGCAACTACTCTCTCGCTCTCCCCTTCCTTGCGTCCGGTTCCTCCGATTTCGTCGCTGCCGCCTTCTCGTCCACAGACGTTCCAGCTCTTCCCCGATCTTCTTTCAAATCTCGGTTCTACCACCCCGGTTTCGGGGTTCGGTTTTGTGGCCCGCGAGTCGCGCCGAAGCGCCCTCACACCACTCCCCCGGAGCGGCAAAGAAAGCAGGGTCGAGAGCGGCACATAAACATTTCGCGAATTTCACCGCAGTCCAGTGGAAAAACAGGTCTTTGAGAGTAAATTTCCACTGCAAATCACTCTTTCCGAAGCCTCCTAATCTTACTCCTTAGCAGCAAGCTCTTTTTGCCTCTTTCTAAATCTTCATCGGTCCGTTTACTTCTACGTGAAACTACCTTTTCCTCTAGAAGGAAAACATTCCCTTCGAAATCCCCCAGAGCGACTACATTTGGTGTCGAGCAACTGGCCCCTATCCTTGATTGGTGAAACATCTCCAATTCGACGAGACCGGATTCGCAATCTAAGAGAGCCAATTTGGATACTCCAGACCATGCAGAGATCCAAACACAAAACCCATCATTTGGTGATGGACCAAATCTAACCAAATCGACAATGCCGTCAAATTCCACTTCCCATGAGTTCAAACCCCCCTTCTTTGAGACTAGCCCGGAGTCTGTTCCGGCTACCCACCCATCATTAACGTCTAGGGCTGTGATCGAAGTTCCTCCAGTTTGATGTGAAGATGACACATCTCCAGAGATGAAACTAATCCAACCGTTGCTATGCCCGAGAAGAAAATCTCCTTCATTGGATTTGACGCCTACAGTCACTGGGCTTGGGACCTCAAGCGAATAGTACTCCACACCGTCTGTAATAGAGACATGGGCGTAACCGCACATGGGCCTACTTAGTCCTATTATAGCACCAGATTGACCCAATTCCAGTGACCAGGCCCTTCCTTCGATTGGCCATCTTCCTGACATTTCTCCCTTTCCGTCAAACAACCAAACTGAACTGTCATAGTAGTCTTGGATCTCAAGATTGTAGATCGAGGAAGTAACCCAGACACCATTATCAGTGCACCTAACCAGATCACTAGAGCCCTCCAATGTGGCACTCCAGAGAACAGCCCCATCACTGAAATCTATACAGTGTAAATTGTCGGCTTCGGAAATATACAATTTTCCACAATTAACATCAGCATTTGAGCAGGGTCCCCCGAACATTACCCTCCATGCCTCCGAACCAGTCGTGATATTCCAACATGCCAACTCTCCAGTTCGGGAGCCGGCAACAATGGAGTCTTCTTCGATGCAAAGAAGTGAGCACTCCCCATCTATCTCACGAATTAGAGACGAGTAGTACTCCAAACCACCAGTTCCCATGCCCGTCCAGAGACGTTCCCACTATCGACTTTGCTCGCAATCAGGCCTTAACTCCATACAGTTCTTCTATCTTGAAGGATAGATATCTAACGAATGCATCAGGAGAAGGTGGAGAACCGGTTGCCTCTTCGATTAGCTGTGCTGGCTCTAGGATACTCCCTCTGCTATGCACGTTAGCCCTCATCCAATCTAGAAGGGCAACAAATTGGCCCTTCCTAATCTGTTCGTCGTGTTTGGGAAGGTCATCGCGGGCAGCTTCCAAGAGTTGTGCAGCATACAGATTGCCCAATGTATAGGTAGGAAAGTAGCCGAATGCTCCCATAGACCAGTGAATGTCTTGGAGGACCCCAAGCGCCCGAGTGGGGGCCCTTATTCCCAAGAACTCCTCGTACATGTCATCCCATGCTTCTGGAAGGTCGTCTACCTCTAGTTCACCAGCAATCAACATCTTCTCTATCTCGTACCGAATCATGATGTGCAAGTTATAGGTTGCTTCATCTGCTTCTACCCTGATTAGACTAGGCTCCACTAGATTTACTGCCTGCCACAATTGCCCAGCATCGACTCCCTCCATGTTCTCCGGGAAACAACTCTGCCAAAGTGGCAGGGCCCATTCGCAGAACTCCTTTGATCTCCCAACTTGGTTCTCCCAGAGTCTGCTTTGGCTCTCGTGCACTCCCAATCCGTTGGCTTGGCCAGCGGGCTGGAAATCAAGGTCCCTCCTTCGACCCTGCTCATATGTCCCGTGACCTGTCTCGTGCATGGAACCGTAAAGGGAGCCAAACGGATCCGACTCGTTATATCGGGTCGTCCATCTTACGTCATCTGGGTTGGGACCACCACAGAAAGGATGGGTCGAGGAATCCCTTCTACCTGCATTGAAATCGAAACCAATGGCTTCGGCCACGCTCTGACTCAGTGCTTCTTGGGCCGATTGAGGCCAAGAGTTGTCTTCAATCCAGGAGATATTGGGACGCCTCCCTTCTTCTATCACCGCTCGAATAAGTGGCGCGACATTCTCTCTAAGCCCGGAAAATAGGGGATCAACCCTGGCTACGGTTAAGCCAGTTTCGTAAAGTCCCAGAAGCGCATCGTATCGTAAATTTTCATAGCCAATATAGTCAGCTTTCTGCCTTGCCAGCTCTATTGCCTTGGCCAAGTCGTCTCGGAAAATCGAGAAGTCGTCTTTTGCCCGGGCTTCGGTCCACGAAATCTGAGCTCTCGATCTGTGTTTGGCCATCTCCTCTACAAATTCAGTAGGGAGTTTGGTAGCCCTATCGTAAGACTCTCTTGCAAGTCTAATATTGGCCTTTTCGACCTCGTCGAGGGTGGCCCCCCCCTCAAGCTGAGAGAGGAGCTCCCCGATTATTGGGTCAGTGAGTCTTTGGTGACCCGTTTTGGAGATCCAAGCAAGCTGTTCGGCCCTCAGGGCAGCTGCCTTTGGCGGCATCAGGACCTCTTGATCCCAGCTCATTAAACCTCCAATCTGGCCAATTAGGTCTATGTCTTTCAGTCTAGAGAGTAACTCTTCATATGCTTCCATAGCTATCCGGGAACGGTATCGGACACATAGGTTGCGGAGTGAACTCTCTTGTCAGACTTCCACTCCAAGAGCTCCTCGGAGCCCGACTCCAATTCCATAAGAGATAAGGCTCACAACTCCAAGAATAGCTGTCATCTCTACAAATCTAGCTCTGAATGAAACCCCTTCTACCACCGAAACGTAGTAATTGAACAAAGCAACAATCAGTAGACCGATGGTGAAAGTGCCGAAAAGAGCCTGAATATGAGGCCCAAATCCTCGTAAGTCCGCAGAGTCAGGTCCAATTATTAGATATGGCGAAACAAGAAGTAACACCGTAGTTAGGTAGGAAATCCAAGTGAACATCGCTGCCTTAACTGCCGACTCGTTCTTCTTCTCGGTCCTGGAAGAGAGAAATTCCGAGGCCCCCATGCTGAATGCCGCTGCAATTCCGGTCACCAGCCCGGCCAAAGCCACCAGTCGTAGATCCCTAAGTGCAAATGTCAGTCCCGCAAGAGCGCCAGTCAGCTCCACTAAGGCATCGGACATGCCAAGAACCACACTGCCTGAGTATCGCAGACGATCTTCGTCAAGCATCCCAATCATATTCTCTTCGTGAGCATCCTCTTCATCGGCGATATCATTGAGCCCCAACTCCCTGTATTCTGCAGCCGCGTCCTTTTCGCTGGCTTCCATCATCTTGACAGAGAATGTGAAACCAAATAACCTAGCTAGAATTACTTGTTTTCTAACCTTCCAAATGTCCGCCTTCACGACTTGACCAGTCATCTTAGCAATTTCCGATTCGTGGCGCTCCTCTTCTAGCGAAATTCCTTCTAAGATAGCCCTGTTCATGGGATCTGACTGAATCTTCGCCAACCTCCTGTAGACTTCTGCCTCCGTGGCCTCCATTCGTTGCAAACGGAGCAACCTATCCGCCCTAGAGTCGCCCATACAACTGCCTTGGAACTCAGGACTATTGAACTCATCTCAGGAAACCGAATCCATCATGAGTAACACCTCCACGTGAAAATCATGCGCATCAGCATTTCGTGTATTCTCGCATCCATTCTACTGCTAATGCCATCGATATCTGGATGTCTGGGTGGAACTTCTGGCGAAACAGATATTTCTGAAGAGAAACACTGGCTACCAATGGTGGAAGAACGCTCTGAACTAGCATATCGCGATGATGATGTTTTCAGCAGAGTGTCATGGAATGGCACATTTGAAATCGATTCCGTACGTTCTATTTTTGTCCAAGTACCAACCATTGGTTTGGAGGACGGGGGAGCTGGAGCCACTGGTGGTGCCGAGGTCCATCTTGGCCTTTGGCTACCCTCGATCGAAGGATGTGACCACGACTCATCAGAGGTTGCTGAACATTGTCGAGTACCTATCATCGCTGAGATTGGACCATACTATGATGATGGAGACGTTGATGCCTTAACCCCAGCCAACCGACTCGGGCGTTTTCTGATTGAGAACTTCGTACCCCATGGCTTCGGTGTCGCGCAGATTAGCGTATTTGGAACAGGTGAATCAAACCATTGCATGGACTTGATGGGTTTGGATGAGCAAGAGGGAATTCACGCAGCCATCGAATATCTTGGGAATGCCCCCTTCTCAAATGGAAAAGTGGGAGCGATTGGCAAATCATACGATGGTTCCACACCATGGGAGGCGGCTGCAATGGGTTCGGAACACCTCAGAACGATTGTCCCCATGTCCGGACTAATTGGCGTACACGATTTGATGTGGAGGAATGGTAGCATGGAGGCCAGAGGGGCAATAATGCACAATGGAGTTTATGGGAGCTTCGGCCTTGATGGCGATTTAGAAGACTCACAGAATGCCTGTGAAGGATACTTTGAGGGATATTATGCAGGCGTTGGAGCCTATTTGACAGGAGATAACCTAGCATGGACAGGAAGCGACTACTGGGAGGAGAGGCACTTCCTTTCTAGGGCGATTGAGAATTACAATGGATCCGTCTACATCATCCATGGATTGCAAGACTGGAACGTAGATCCGCATATGGCATTCCCAGTTCACAACATTATGATCGACGCAGGCTTCGATGTCAAGGGTCTATATGGTCAGTGGGGCCATCACTACCCGGATCGAAGTGCTGACCATGCAAACCTTGGCTCTGGTAGAGGTGGTGAGTCCTTTCCGTATACACTAAGGTGGGATTGGGCTGATGACTTGCTTGAGTGGTTCAATTTCTACTTGTTCGAAAAGGGCCCCCAGCCCCGGCTCATAGCCGAGGTACAGGACAACATCGGAAGCTGGAGGGTTGAGGAGCAGTACCCCCCTGCTGATATTGATTGGATTAGGATGGACATGGATTATTGCTCAATAATTGGAGGAAGTGACACCATTACTCCCACCTCTACCTTGACCATAGAGTGTCCCCAATTCGAAAAAGAAGTCCGAATTGTCGGTACCCCAACATTCCATATCGAGGCAACCATCTCCTTAGCTTCCACAAGCGGCCATCTGTTTGTTGAGATGATCCAATCCAGCAATGGCATGCATCTGGGTCATGCTGTAATGGACCTCAGGTTCCATGCTGGTGGCAAGGAGGGCGAGACGCTTGTCCCAGGTTCTACAGTGATGGCTAAGATGGAGTTCTTTGGGATGGATGTGGTAATTCCTGAGGGAGATGGAATCCAACTTATCGTGTCTCAAACCGGAGAGGACTATGTTCCTAGTCCTGTTTCTATGATGCCAGTCTCACTCAGTCTTGGTTCTGAGAGCGTTCTCAGTTTATCTTCTGTATACAGGGATTGTAGCAATCTGTTTTTACCACCCATGCACCTTGAATATCCACATTGCAATGTTGAAGGCTAGACAATACGCGGTCCCGAACGCTTGATGCAGACCTTTGTGGCCGAGTAACCCATGGCGCGCGGTGATACCAAGCCCAGTGTTTCCGTTTCGGATAGGATAGTCCTACATCTGTGGGAGCAGGACCACCAGACAGATCACTATATCGTGACGTACGACGTTACTCGCCCTGGAATAGCTGAGTCATGTGCATTGCATCCTCCAAACGTATCAAGAGCGATGAGCGAATTGATGTCTCGGGAGATGGTCTCCCAACATAGTAGGACAGTTAGGGGCGAAAATAGGAGGCAGAAAACATGGCAGTTGACGGACGAAGGTAGAGATCTGGCAAGAGAGAGGATATTCAAATTACGTTCGACTATGGTTCTGGTACGTTCAAGGGATGGAGAAATACTTGAGGTCCGAGCTGATCAGGCAGCCTCCAAACTTCAGACAGGATTGAGCCTTCTCCAAGTATTAATGCATGCCCAGCATGAGGGAGTATTAAATTTCGGAGACATCAGATTCGGATTATTAGTCAGGAATGAAGACGATATTCCTGCACCAGGGTCGTTGTCAATGTTGACTGGGGCGCACTCCACATACCATACCAGCCCACCTAGGACCCGTACAGTTCATGGTAGGTCCGCGGAGAAGGAAATAATAGGGGACTGGTACCAGTCCGGAAAACCAATGTTTGTTCTTTCTGGAATAGCTGGTTGCGGAAAGACTACTCTGGCATCCCATTGGCTCTCAGAGTTGAATGGATCAGAACAAAAACCCATGGCAATGTACTATCCTTGTCAACCCTGGGACTCTCCTCTTGGCATCGCAACGAGCATACTCCATAGGGTGGGAATTACAGATGACTCAGAGGACCCGTACAATGTATTGGAAACCCTTCCCTTTAGGCCCGGAGCTCGATTCGATTTGGACTCTTATCGACGCCGCCTTACGGCACACATGCTCGACCAAGACGAACTGGTTGTCAAAAAGATAGAATCCCCCGTGGAAGAAGTCATCATTATTCTGGATGATGTTCACAACATTGGAAGCGCCGGGGACCATCTCTTCGGAGCGCTTTTACAAGTTGCCGAATCAACACAAATTAGGCTCTTGCTAATCTCTAGAACGAATATGGCCTTCTACGACCGCCGAGACGTGATTACCAGGGATAGAGTCGTAGAGATGACTCTCTCCGGACTAAGCGTGGAAGAGATTTCGGATTGGCTGGGGATGTTGGATCTTCCGGATGATTCTCCTGCAGAGCAGGTTTTCGAGGCCACGGGAGGACATCCTCTGGCGGTAGAACTTCTGGAGATTTACGGTCAGGCCCTGCACGATGACTGGCTCCGATTCTTAGACGAAGAGATCCTAGATGTGCTTCCAGATGACCACAGGGAGATTCTTTCACTTTTGGCAGTTTCAGACAGGCCAGTGCCATGGCCTAGGTTAGCTAAGGCTGCTGGTGTAGATGGAAAGCCCCCCCAACCTCTAATTGAGAGAGGACTGATGTTGGAACTTGAAGAAGGAATGTGGATTCACGAGGCACTGAGATCCCGACTACTCAGGGAAGTCGGCGCTCCTCATGCTGAGAGGTCTAGAAAGTTGGAGCGGGCTTAGATTAGGCCATGTGACGATTTAGCCATGAGTCCATTCCATGTTTGGGCATCGCGCCAGTCATCCTATCTACCATCTCGCCATTATTGAACAAGAGTAGCGCAGGAATGCCCCTAATACCAAATCTACCAGAAGTCAGTGGATTGATGTCAGTATTCACTTTGGCAATCGTAATCTCCCTCTCTCCGGCAATCTGACTGAGGACCGGCCCCACCATCCTACAAGGACCACACCACGGGGCCCAGAAATCAACCAGTACCCACTCATCGCTCTTTGTAACCACGTCGAAGTCCGAATCACTCGCCTCCACAATCTTGCCCATTATCTCACCGATTGAAACCATTCACTCCCATCCTATCAACATGTGTGTCAGGAAATGGGAATTTCATACGAGGGTTTGAGGACCGAACTCCCTTCCCCCTACATGAGAAACAATGGAGATCACACCCAGCATCCTAACTGCTGACTTCTCCAGGCTAGGCGAAACGCTTGACGAGGCAATAGCATCTGGAATAAACTGGATTCACATGGATGTGATGGACGGCAACTGGGTTGTTAACAGGACCATCACTTTCGGTCCCGCATTGATTCGTTCTGTTCGCAATAGGCTAGGCCCCAAGGTTTTCATCGACTGCCACCTGATGACAACGAATGCAGAGGAAACATGGGATCAGTATGTGGATGCGGGAGTGGATATGGTAATCGCGCATATCGAGGCTGTAAACGACTTTCCGAGCCTAACGGAAAAGTTGCGGGATGCCGGGGTTCAGGTTGGTTGTGTGTTGAATCCTGGCACACCAGTTGACCTGGTAATCCCACTATTGCCAGTTTTGGATCTGGTGCTGGTGATGTCTGTGATTCCGGGAAAGGGCGGCCAGTCTTTCATGCCTGAAGTAGAGGAAAAAGTGAAAACATTTCGTGCAGCAATAGACGCTCAAATTACAGATGGGGGCAGAGGAACCAAACTAATGATTGATGGAGGGATCAAAGACCACAATGCTGCCCTTGTGGCAGGTTGGGGGATTGACATCGCGGTGGTCGGCTCGGGACTGATCAACGACACCGCATCGATCAGAGAAAACCTCGCTTCAATCAACAATTCTCTAGGGAATAACAACTAACAGCATTCAAATCACACTCCTGTGAGCACAAGCCGTGGCCAATGAAGAGTGGATAATGAAACAGGTCCTGATTGTGGTCCCTGATGCAAGTGTTGAGGTTTCCGATCTTCACGGAAGTGGTGACCATTTCCACGTCAGAGTTATCTCTACCATTTACGAGGGAGTAAGACCACTTCAGAGGCAGAGGCCCATACTGAAACACTTCAAAAAATTCATAGAATCAAACAAGGTCCATGCTCTCGATCTAAAGTGCATGACTCCAGAACAGGCCGAATCAAGCGGCAATACGGCATTCGACCCACATGGTGAAGAAGCAGAGTTCTTTGGAGTTCATATCCGAAGACCAGACAACGAGTGATACTATGGCGGAATTCAATTGGACCCCAGATGAGCTACAAGAGATTGTGGATGGTAACCCCCTAGTTCTATTCATGAAAGGAACACCACAGCAGCCAATGTGCGGATTTAGCAACAGGGCTGCAATGGTCCTCCAACAGATTGGAGAGCCCTTTGTCAGCGTTGACGTGCTTTCAGATCCGAAGGCCATTCCCTCAGTATGTGAATGGGCCGATTTCCCAACAATGCCACAGATTTACGTTCATGGCGAGTTGATTGGTGGCTCAGATATCGCCCTTGAGATGTTCCAAAGCGGCGAACTGCAGCAGATGCTTCAAGCTGGGGAATCGTGAGGGGGAATCGCCAATTTCGGTCGATACAGACCGCCAGACGATGCTAATCGCGTTGTCAGGTGCGGTGGCGATATCATTCTCCCCAGTATTTTACGTATATTCAGACACAAACCCCTCTACTGGGGCATTCTTCAGGATGCTTTACGCGCTTCCTGCATTGCTAATCCTTACCTACTTCCTGAAGAAGAAGGACATGCGAACGCCGAGAACCAGATGGATGGCATTTGGGGCGGGCTTAATCTTGGCACCCGACATGCTTGCCTACCACAGCTCAATGATATTCATCGGAATTGGAATAGCAACACTTCTAGGAAATTCACAGGTTATCATAGTCACTTTGGCTTCATGGAAGCTTTTCGGTGAACGTCCAAATCCTGCTATCCTCCTGTCATTGCCTTTGGTTCTAATTGGCTTAGCACTGATTTCCGGAATAGATGATCCCGAGCCATTTGGCAAAGACCCGATAAAGGGAGTCATCTTTGGTGCCGGAGCAGCATTCTTCTACTCCTCATTTTTGATTCTTTATAGATACTCAAACAGAGAGCTTGCCCCCGCCACCAATGTCCAATTGGATGCCACCGCCGGAGCAGCACTTGGTCTGCTAATTCTCGGTTTGTTGCCATTGCAAAGTGCATCTATTGACCCAATAGAACTAGATCCAAATTGGCCGGGACACGCTTGGTTGGTCGTTTTAGCTCTGGTTTGCCAAGTGGGCGGTTGGACCGCAATCTCCTATTCGTTACCGAGACTGCCGGCCGCCCACACATCATTTGCTATCCTACTCCAACCTGTCCTAACACTCATTTGGGGAATAGTCCTTCTCAAGGAAGACCCATCAACAAACCAGACAATTGGTATTGCCCTAGTCCTATCTGCCATAGTAACAGTAACGGTGTACGGTTCAGCTTCTTCTGCATCTAGTGAATAAATAATGCACCATTGCGGTCCTATTAAGGTGTACAGGCGAGAGATAATAGCGAGGGGATGGGATGCACTCAGCGAGAACCTTTCGTCCTGTACGATAACGTCAGGGGGCCGGCAATAGTTAATCATTGTGAAAGACCACTGGATAAACTCGCAATTTGTGTAATTTTCCCCTAATCACTCCACAGTTAGTACCTCAGGACCCCCATCAGTGACATACGCAGTATGTTCAAACTGGCCCACTAAACCACCATCCACATCCCTTAGTGCCGAATATACTTCGAGGAATCTAATACTAGTCAATTTCTTGACAAGTGCCTTCCACTTCTTTCTCAGCGAGGCCTCATCTTCCTCAGGGAAAGGCTTGACTAGAAGGGGATAAGCCCACCTCTCCGCGAAAGGAAGTGTGCTATATCTCTCCTCGAGGTACCTAGCCATCGTCGCCCCTAGTGGTTTTAACTTCCCTTTGGATAGAGCTTTCCTAATCTTCACATTGCCCGTGACTCTTAGAATGTTGGAAGAGCCAATTGGTGGGACGTTCTCAATCATTCCCGACTTTCCGGTAGTGTTGAATGGTTCTACTGCATAGACTCCACCAGATTCCACTTCACCCTTGAATCCCGGGTTGTTTGGGCCACACGCATACATTGGAATCGACAGCCCAGTGTGCAAGTTCCACCTTTCCATCTGATGTCCACATAGATTTCTAATTGGCTCGAACCCAGAATCTGTCGCAGCCTGGTGAGCAGCTTCGCCCACTTCGTGCCATGGTGTTCCCGGGTGTAATTTCTCGATTGCAGCATCCCTTGCCTCCTTGGCTGCCTTGATTTGTTCTGTATGCAATCCGGCATTTCCCACTTCCACGGTAAGCGCGTTATCCCCCAAAGCTCCCTTGATGTGAACTCCAACGTCTAGCTTCACCAGATCGCCCCTTTGGAATATCATCTCTCCTTCCATACCATCTGGGGGGCTTTCCTCAGTATTCGAGGTATAGTGAGCAGCCATGTCGTTTACAGAGATGGTGACAGGGAACGCGGCTTGACCACCATGTCTTCTAATGAACCTCTCCGCAGAGTCAATTACGTCGGACCACGACTTTCCTTCGACAATCTCTTCCTTTATCCCCACCAGGGTTCTTCTTGCGACATGACCGGCATCCCGCCACTGCTTCAGGTCCTCTTCTTCCACCATGCGAAAACCTCCTCAGAACTTATCTTACCCTCTCTGACTACCTCGATACTTGGTGACTCAGGCGTATCACAGACCGTGTGCCATGCTATCAAAGTACTGGGAGCACCGCCATTGCAAATTCCTTCGACGGACATTACAGGTCTTTCTGGACTCGTGAGTGACGTGGCCGCAGAGACACAATCATTCAGAGGCTCTTCACCGCTGACATTTGCACTAGTCGCCGTGAGCGGACCCGTCCTCCTCAACAATTCCTTGGCCTTGGGATTAGAGACTACTCTTATTGCAATTTTTGACCCACCCAGTCGTGGATCTAACTCTTCATGACATCGAAGTATGATACTTAGAGAACCACTAGGAAAATCCTCGAGGATCTCTAAAACGTCTGGGGGGACCCCTACTAATCTTCTTGCCTGTTCGATGTCTGCTACACCTAAGCTAACAGGAGAATCGTAGGATCTCTTTTTGATTGAGAATAAATCATCGAGAGCCTCGGGCTGTGGAATGCAACCTAGTGCTGGTAGTGTGGATGTAGGGTACACCAAGCACCTTCCGGACAGAGCGTGTTCGATTGCTTTCTCCATGACTACTACCTGATTTTTCGCCGACTGGCCGGGGGAAGGGACTCCGCATGAGCCACTATAGTCCCAACTTTCAGATCTAGATTACTTTGATGGGTATGCCTCTGCGATATTCGTGCAATTTCGTAAACCCCGAAGTAAAGGTTGACCAATGGGAGAAGGTAGAGCAGCTTTCCTGTAGCACGCCTGTCCCAAATATTGCTAGGCACCCCAGATCCATCATCGCAAACAATTGCAAGTCCAAACATCTTCTGCCCCAGAGATCTGGAGAATGCAACTCCAGTGACTCTCCAATAAAGCCAGTGACTGGCTAGGATTGTGACTGAGAAAGCTGCTGCATAGTGGAAGTCCGGCGAAGCCCACAATGTAATGTTCCAAGCGTTCACAATCTTCCATCCAGTGAGAAGCATCAAGACGGTGTTCACAATAATGACATCAACAGAAAAAGAGGCTAGCCTCCTCGTCCAAGAAGCCAGAATTGCCCCGTCTGGAACTGACCAGTGTTCCCCCTGTGATACTATTGCTCTAGCAAGATTGCCTCCACCGTGAGTAGAAATCGGAGAATTGTGTTCGGACATAGCTAGACCTCAGGCAGTCCCTAGGAGGTGCCAAGCCTCAAGATTTCTGCTTCTAATATGTTCTAGCCAAGCTTCCCAGTTTCGATCACATCTCAATGTATCTGGATTTCCGATTACGACAAGCCCTCTCCGCGCTCTAGTGATTGCCACGTTCAACCTTCTTGAATCGGACAAGAACCCCACGTTGCCGTCTTTGTTGGAGCGAACGCACGAGAAAATGATTACGTCCTTTTCGCGTCCTTGATAGCCGTCCACGGTTCTGACCTCGACACCCTGAAGACTTTCTGTGAGGTTGTCCCTAATCGCCCTTACTTGACCTGCATAAGGAGTCACTATTCCTATGTCGGAAATCAATAGGTCTCCTGGCTCCAGTAGGTTCATCAGGATTTTTACTACCCATCCGGCTTCGGTCGGATTTTCCTTAGATGCACCATCAGGCGACAGCACTTCGGAACCATCAACTGGAAGAAAGGCCACCGGCGAATCCCAATCCGGCCAGAGTAGTCCCGTCGGAGTCGCCCTGTCAGACTCGGACACGCCATCTTCCAGAAGACCACCGTAGAACTGTGAATTGGGGAACTCGGAAATTGATGGGTGCATCCGATACTGGATGGTTAGCACAGAGGGCTTGATTCCCATGTCAATTAGTCGTTCGAAGAGTGAACGGCCTAGACCACCTTCACCTGCTCTCCTGGAAATTACAGTTGGAGGGAGTTGGTTGTGATCTCCAATTAGAGTCACCTGCCGAGCACCTTTGACTATTGGAACCAGAGTAGATGGCTCAGTGGCTTGAGTAGCTTCATCGATTAGTACTCTGACAAAATTCCTTCCATCTAGAAGCTCATGGCCAGAACCAATGCACGTGCAGCAAAGGACCTGCGCTCGGTCTAATATGTCGTCTCGCATCTGCGACTCTATTCTTCGGACTTCTTTCCACCCTCGACTGAGGTCCCTATGTGCCAGACCTTTGTCCTTTCCCCCCCTCATCCCCTTTATCCTCCGAGCTAGCTTCTCGTTGAGTTCTAGGTTCTCTAACAGATCCCTTCTCAGGGGATGGCTCTCCATCAAAGCATCCATTGTCGAATCCCTCAGCCCTTCCCTAACCTTCACGGGTTGACCCAGTCTGACGGCTCTGATGTTCTTGGACAATAAGCCTTCGAGTAAGTTATCAACTGCAACGTTTGAGTCTGCTACAGCCAGAACCGTCCCTACGTCTTGCTTTGCCCATGCTTCTAATATTCTGATAGCAGTATGGGTTTTTCCAGTTCCAGGGGGTCCTTGGATCAATGTTAGCCTGCTTGAAATCGCAGCTTCTGCTGCCGATCTCTGAGCTTTATTCAAGTCACTGGGGATAATCACTCTTGACAACTTAGCCCCCCCTAACTCTGGAATCAGCGATGCCGTCCCAGGGGGATCATGCACCATGCCTATGATCAGGTCCCTCAGAGGAACATTTCCACCCTCTTCGAAAACTGAATTTAGGGCATCCCTCATTCTATCGAATGAAATTCTGTTGGCCCCTCTGTCCATCCTCCATGTACCTTGCCTGAGTCCTTGGGGGGCTTCTGGCATTACAATCCTGATTGAGCCTCGCCCCCTATTGCTAACAATTGCCTCAATCGGCTTCTCGGTGAGGGGGTTGCTACGACTTAGCATGACGATATCTCCCTGCCTGAAACGATGGCTCCCGAATGCACCCCCGGAAGAATTTCGTAGCTTTACCACACGCTGACCGAAGAGCCATCCGTCCGGTTTTGCAATAAGACCGAATAACGCGATTCCGTTTGCCTGTAATCTGCCATCAGGCCAATTCCTTAGCCTCTCTTCTGTGATTGCAAGCTCGTCGTCCAATTCCATGCGAATCAGCTTTAGAAAGGTCTCGTGATGGTCTTGGCTTCGCTTGAACTGAGCGGGAACGTCAATAGCTGCATCAACCACGTCCATCCGTCTCGAAGCGAACCTATCACGATTACCTGAGATGAACCAGCGTGCCCGCCCTATCATCTATCTCGCGTGAGAGTTATACGCACAGCGCCTCCGAGGGAAACGTCCGAGGGGGTTGGGACTTGGTCTTCGATAAATTCAAGTCATGGCGAAATGCACAGAATCCGGCCATCATTTGCCCGGCGTGTCAGCATCCCAACCAAGAGGGGACCAGTGTCTGCACGAGATGTTACTACCAGATCGACAGATCGACCTTCGAGCAGAGCTCAGTACTGGGAGAGGGTGAGTCATCGGACTTGCTTGATCAGTTGATGAGCGAGATTGAGCAGGAAGAGGCCAAGGAAGAGGCCATCCCCTCATCGTTCTCGATGGACGATGTGACCGTAGAGATTGCACAGTATGGGGATGATGATCAGGTGGTAATGAACCATGAACCTGATTTTCAGTCCATTCTAAGTCATACCGAACCGATGGAAGAGGAAGAGTATGAACTCACAGCAGCAGATGTTCCCACATATGTGACAAAGTTTGAGGTTCCAAACGAAATCGAAGAATCCACTTCTGATGAACCACCAGAACAACATACCGTGGAACTAATTCAGCCCACGGCAGAGACCCCCGAATTCGTGGAACTAGAATCTGCCAGTGAATTCCCGGACCCGGAGGGTTGGTCAAGGCCTACATCTGAGGAACCAATGGTGGATCCTGCAGACTTTGATGGCGATGGTAGAGTGGACGAATTCGAGGCAGCCTTCGCACATGGTGACAGCCAAGAACAGGAAGTGGAAGACACCCATCCAAACTCAATACCGAAACTTCCTGTCATAATTCCACCCGCACCGGAAGATATTCCTATTCCAAGAATCACAGCAGTTCCTCTCCTACCGACACAAAATAGTAATGCAGCGGAGACTAACGTTCCAGAAATCCCACCCGCGCCAATTGGATTGGGGCAACCAACCGAAGTAGCAGACCCTATTTTCACATCAGTCCCTGAGTCTTTTTGGCCATGGCATCAACAAGATGAGTGGGCTGCTCCAGAAATCATTAAGCAATTACAAGCTGCAATAAGAGCTGCTAAGGACCAAAATACTGCCGAGGCTACGGTTCTACTGGACGAAGTAGGTCCGCACTTGGGAAATCGCACCTCTCTTGTTTACTCAGTAGCTAGACTTCTGATGTCCATTGGAAGGAGCAGGGAGGCAACCAATTTGGTTGAATCGGCTAGTAAGGCCCACCCAGATGACCAAGATATCGCAAAGGCACGTGAAAAACTTAGTTCTTAACAAACAAGCGTCCACCGCAGGTCTGATGCGCCGAAGCCAACCCCAGCGTTACATGCACAGGAGAGCGACCTCTTCAATTCAGATTGATGAGGGGCTGGTCCTCCGGCCGGCGTCCAGAACTCATCTTCCCGATATAATCGAAGCATTCGAGGAGACATGGCCAGAAGTCATGCGTGCAATGCCATGGATCAATCCGGACAAGGACGTCAATCCTCAGATTAAGGATTTCATAGAAGACACCGAGCGTAAGGGTAGGGCTGGGCTCCTCCATCATTGGGCTATGATTAGGCCCTGGGACGGATATCTTCTGGGACTTGTTGGTTTTGATAGGGTTACTAGATCTGATAGAGCAGTTTGGAACCTTGGATATTGGGTCCGGAGCTCTGAGCAACAGCATGGTATTGCTCGAAAGAGCATCGATGCCACCTTGAAGTGGCTAGGACAGATGGACAGGGTAACCGTAGAACTCAAAGTTGACCCGAAAAATGTCCCAGGAAGAAATACCGTGATGAGGGCCGTTAGGAACTGGGCTGGCCAACGTTGTGTTTCCGGGGATTCTGCTATCACAGTTTCTGGGATCAGGACACTCCATGAGTGCCATGTCATTGAAGTCGGGCCAGGTTTGGGACCATTCTGAGAAGACTTCTTCGACGACCCATTCAATAAACACACCATGACTCGAAATACTGCCCCATAGGGGCAGTGGTCCCCTCATGTCACCTCCAAAACCACGTCAGAGCCTTCCAGATTCAGATCCAGAAGAGACGGAGGAGTGGTTGGAGGCATTACGATCTGTGGTATCCTTCCAAGGTGTCGACAGGGCAAGGATGCTACTCCAGGAGATTATGGCTGAAGCTATTACCTTGGACATACCAATCATGCCCCCGTCTAGGACTCCTTACGTGAACTCGATTTCTCTAGAACAACAACCTCCTTACCCTGGGGACTTAAACTTAGAAAGAAAAATCCAGAACTCAATTCTATGGAATGCAGCTGTGATGGTGTCCGATGCAAACCGTCGAATGGATGGAATTGGCGGGCACATCTCCACCTATGCATCCAGCTCGACACTTTACGAGGTGGGTTTCAACCATTTCTTCAGAGGGAAGAACCACAATGGTATAGGGGATGCCTTGTATGTCCAGGGTCATGCAAGCCCAGGAATCTATGCTAGGGCATTCTTGGAAGGCAGAATATCAAGAGAGCAGATTTCTAACTTCAGGCAGGAGGCCTTCGAAGACGGGCTCTCATCCTACCCCCATCCTCGTTTGATGGGAGATTTTTGGGAGTATCCAACCGTTTCGATGGGTCTCGGTCCGCTGGGTGCCGTAATGCAGGCCCGCTTCTGGAAGTATCTCCACCAAAGGGGATTGGCAGACACTTCGGAAAGCCGTGTCTTTGCATTCCTTGGGGACGGAGAGATGGACGAGCCAGAAGCAATTGCCTCCATTGCTGTGGCAGGGAGGGAGCAACTCGACAACATCGTCGTCGTCGTCAACTGTAACCTTCAACGCCTCGATGGCCCAGTTCGCGGAAATGCAAAGATAATTCAGGAGCTCGAAGGACTCTATCGTGGAGCTGGCTGGGCCGTAATCAAGGTGATTTGGGGTTCCGGATGGGACAAGGTTCTGCAGAGAGATAGGAGAGGCGAACTCCTTTCTAGGTTCGAGGAGATTACTGACGGAGACTGGCAGCGTCTGAGTACTATCCCTCTATCCGAATTCCGTTCAGAATTATTCACGGGTAACTCATCACTAGAAGCGCTCGGCGAATCACTCACAGATTCAGATCTCGAAGGTCTGATCCGAGGAGGACACGATCCCATCAAGGTCTATGCTGCCTACCAAGCGGCATTGAACACCGAGGGACCAGCAGTTATTCTGGCACACACGGTAAAGGGATGGGGAATCGACTCCTTCGAGGGTCGGAACTCGACTCACCAGAAGAAGAAGATGGACCTAGAAGATCTAGTATCTTATCGTAATGCCCTAGAAATCGGAATCGACGACTCCCGGCTTCAAGACGATCCATTCCATTCTCTAGAGGACGACTCCGACGAGATGTCCTACATGTATCAGCGTAGAAATGAACTGGGGGGGAGTCTACCTTCTAGGAATCCAGTGAGAATCCAGCTCAAATTACCGGATTCGGATACGTATTCCGCTTTCGACAAAGGCACCCCTGAGGGTCAGGAGGTTTCGACCACTATGGCCTTCGTTAGGCTTCTGAGGAATCTCATGAAATCCGAGATTGGAGAGAAGATTGTGCCAATTATTCCCGATGAGGGAAGGACCTTCGGAATGGATCCCTTATTCAGTGAGTTCGAAATATTTGCATCCCAGGGACAGAAGTACACCCCCGTCGATCATACCATGCTTCTGAAGTACAAGGAGTCAGAGACCGGACAGGTCCTCCAAGAAGGAATATCTGAGGCCGGAGCAATCGCCTCTTGGATTGCCAGCGCAACTTCTTATTCCACTGCAAGAACTCCAACACTGCCATTCTACACGTTCTATTCCATGTTTGGTTTCCAGAGAGTTGGAGATCAAATTTGGAGTGCCGCAGATGCTAGGGCACGGGGCTTCCTAATGGGTGCCACCGCTGGGCGAACCACACTCAATGGGGAGGGGCTCCAGCACCAAGACGGACACAGTCTGCTCATGGCTTCCACCGTACCCCACTGTCGAGCATGGGATCCAGCGTACGCATACGAGCTTGCGACGATTATTAGGCACGGAATCGATGAGATGTGGGGTAATAACCAGGATGTATTCCACTACGTGATGCTATACAATGAGAACCAACAGCAGTCGCCTAAACCCGATGGTTGTGATGATGGAATCGTTAGGGGGGCCTATCTTCTCCAAGAGTTTGGCGAGGCCGGACCAAAGGTCAGATTGCTCGGTTCAGGTCCAATATTGGAATATGTCATGGAAGCTGCCCAGACTCTCTCCAATGAACACGGGATTCAATCTGAAGTCTGGTCAGTCACATCATATGGCGAGCTCAGAAGAAATGGTTTGGATGCAGAGAGGGCCACTCGCTTGAGCCCCGAGAATCCACAGTCATCGTACGTTTCAGAATGCTTTGGTGACGAAATCCCAACCGTTGCTACATCAGACTTCATTGTGGCAGTCCCAGAGATGATTCAGCGATGGGTAGGGGGTCGATTCGTAGTTCTTGGAACAGATGGGTTTGGTCGGTCGGATTCGAGAGAGGCACTACGCTCGTTCTTTGAAATCGACACCAGAAGCATAGTCGCCGCCGCTCTCTCCGCCCTCGAGCAAGACGGGGCAATTCCTTCTGGAACCGTAAACAAGGTTTCCAAGGCCATGGGAGTCCCCATCGAAAGAGTGGACAAGACGGCGTGATTAGATGGGAAGGGCTAGGAACTCTGTTCGATACGTGCTTAGGTGGATTCCATGGGTGACAACAGGTGCAGCCACAGCCTACAGAAAACTGCCTCAGGGCTCACAATCCGACATCAGGGAAGTAGCGAAGGAACCAGGGAAATGGGGCAAGGCAATAGAGAAGACTTGGGACTCCTCAAAGATAGGCGCCGAGCACTTCAGAGAGACCTCCGGCACACTAGCCCAAATCCTCATTGGCCGGAAGGTAAGCAAGAAGGCCCGAATCGCGGCCCGAGAAGACCTAGCAGCCTTGAGTATTGTTGTGCCTCCGCTAAGGGTCTTCATGATTCCTGGTAGTCAAGTTCTCTTGGGGATCATGGCGCGAGTGACCCCTTGGAGGATGATACCCGATTCCTGGATTCCCATGAATGCCCTCAAGACTGTCAGGGAGGGGTCCAGATCTTCATTGGGTAGCGAAAGCTCCCTCGTCAGGAGACTCCTAAGACGTTAGAATTAGTTTGGATTGGTGATATGAGCAAGGAAGTAGTTGTGCTTCAAGACCTCACCAACGCCTATCCAGTCGGGGGTGGTCCCACCATAGGAGTCGTACCTATGTCCGGGAATCATCCTCCAGTCAGGAGGCAACTCGCTAAGAATCTCCTTCGCTCTGATGAGGCTCCTTTGCTGGGCACGTGGATCTCCACCAGGAAGATCGACCCTCCCCGCACTCCTTACGAACAGAAGATCACCCGCGTGGTATACTCCGTGCCCATGGATCGTCACATGTCCAGGAGCATGCCCTGGTGAGTGCGTTATCTCTAGTTTGATTGCTCCTTCTGACCATTCTACAGTCTCACCCGGTAAGCACTTCCATGTGCTGGTGAATTCCACCTTTCTGAAAACGACATGGCCAAGTAGACTTGGTACTCCTGCATCTTCGTGACCCCAGACTTCTAGGTCTGGAAATCTCTTGATCATTCCAGGATAACCAGCCGCGTGGTCTCTATGGGTGTGAGTATAGAGCAAGTGGGTCGGCGTAAGCCCTTCATCCAAGAGTGCATCCGCCCACTTTCTAGCATCATATGGATCGATAATTGCCACCACGCCATTCACTCTGTCTATGAAGGCGGTATTCATATTCATTAGAGACCCCATTTGGGTGATCCAGACCTCCACTCCGTCCTTCCAGACCGACACATGGAACTCTCCGTCTGATAGCATACCATCAACGAGACCATATGGTGTATTTCAGACAATCTGGCGTCGATTACCAGATGATTCAAAACCGACACTTCCAACGGATGCCGTGGCACGAATGCCTGCTTCAACGACCCTGCTAGGCGGGCCTTCGCCCTGCCTACTGCTTATGCAGGGAGCCTAGAGCTCCCTTTGGAGCCCTTTGGGAGTGAAGAAATGATATACAACGCGCAGGAAATCGAGTCTCGTTGGCAGAGTAGATGGGAAGAAGCCGGGGCGTTCAAAGCTGAGATTGACAGCACCAAACCAAAGTTCTACTGCTTGGAGATGTTCCCATATCCTTCCGGTCACATGCACATGGGGCATGTCAGAAACTACTCTATCGGCGACGCAATGGCACGCTTCCATCGTCTGATGGGGAAGAATGTACTCTATCCCATGGGCTACGACTCATTTGGAATGCCGGCGGAAAATGCTGCAAAGAAGCAAGGAGGCCATCCACATACGGTAACACATGACAACATCACTAGCATCCGAACCGATCAGGAGAGAATGGGATATTCCTACGACTGGAGTCGTTTTCTGGCAACCTCTGATGTTGAGTACTATAGATGGAACCAGGAACTGTTCCTTACCCTCAACGAGCAAGGTTTGGTTGAGAGACGAATGGCTCCTGTAAATTGGTGTACCGACTGTGACACAGTTCTCGCAAATGAGCAAGTCAAGAACAATCGTTGTTGGAGATGCGGGCTCGAAGTCGTACAGCGAGACATGGCACAGTGGTTCCTTCGAATGACCAAGTACTCGGACGAGCTACTTGATGAGTTGGACAACATCTCCTTCCCCGAGAACGTCAAGGCAATGCAAAGAAACTGGATAGGGCGTTCACACGGAGCGCACATCGACTTTCCAGTGGTTAGTTCAGACTCAGTCATAGGGGCATTCACAACTAGGCCAGACACTATTTTTGGTGTTACTTTCGTTACTCTGTCACCCGAGCACCCACTTTGCGAGGAGCTCTGTTCAGACTCTGAGTGGGAGGAGGGATGGAGGGAGCTGAGGGACGAGTGCGCCAAGATGTCGGAATTCGAGAGAATCAACATGCTCAAGGAGAAGAAGGGAGTCTTTCTGGGAAGGTATGCAATCAATCCTATGAATGGAGAGGAGATCCCAATCTACGCTGGTAATTTCGTCGTAGCATCATATGGTACCGGTGCCGTAATGGCAGTACCAGGCCACGATCAGCGAGATTTCGACTTTGCCAAGGCATACGACCTTGAAATCCGAAGAGTATTGATTCAGAAGGAGGGGGACGATTCCTCGATACCACTCGAGGCTGCTTTCGAGGGCTATGGCCCGATGGTCAATTCCGCGATCGCGGTATTCGATGGACTTCAGGGCGATGAGGCGAAGGATGCAGTTATTGCAGCTCTAGAGTCCGAGGGATATGGGCACGGCTCGATTGAGTACCGTCTCAAGGACTGGCTCCTCAGTAGGCAGAGATTTTGGGGCACCCCAATTCCAATGATTCACTGTAACTCATGTGGTATTGTACCCGTCTCTCGAGAGGACCTTCCAGTGCAACTCCCTCTAGACGTGGTCTTCACAGAGGACCAAAGTGGAAATCCATTGTCATCACATCATGAATTCGCAGATTCGAGCTGCCCATCATGTGGAGGAGTGGCCAAGCGTGAGACTGACACGATGGACACGTTCTACGATTCTTCCTGGTACTTCATGCGTTTCTGCGATGCCAATAACAAGTCGGAACCATTCGAAAGGTCGGCAGTTGATTACTGGATGGATGGAGGGGTTGATCTGTATATTGGGGGGATAGAGCATGCTGTGATGCACCTACTTTACGCACGCTTCTTCACAAAGTTCACACGAGACGCAGGAATGAACCGGGTGGGAGAGCCCTTTGGTAGATTGGTCTGTCAGGGGATGCTAAACGCCCCGGCACCATTCTGCTCAGACTGCAATGCAGAGTACCACGTCGACAACTTCGGAGCAGATTGTCCCACCTGTGGTGCACCTCTTAGCTCTAGATCTGCAAAGATGAGCAAGTCGCTTGGAAACACAATCAGTCCGGAGGAGATGGTTGGAAAGTATGGAGCGGACACAGTCCGCTTGTTCATCCTTTTCGGTGCGAATCCTGAGGCAGGAATGGATTGGTCGGACAGTGCCCTTGATGCAAACCACCGGCAGATATTCTCAATTTTCGACGCTGTCGATTCCGCATTATCTCTCGACGGTTCTCCCTCAATTATGGACGACTGGCTCCAAGCAAGACTCAGAGCCAATCAGAACTCTTGGAGAATGGCGATGTCAGAAGTTAGTCTCAGAGAAGGAGTAATGGTTAGCCACTTCGAGATGCTTGCTGACTGGAACTGGTACTTACGAAGAGGTGGATGCAATGCAACGACAGCAAGAGAGTTCCTAGAGGGATGGATTCCCATGCTAGCACCGGCCACTCCACACATTGCTGAGGAGTTCTGGGAAAGAATTGGTGGCGAGGGAATGCTCGCAGTTCAGATCCTAGGTAATGTAGGGGGCGTCTCCAAGGACGCGTCCATTATTGCCCGAGAGAGGTACGTCAAGGAGCTCATTATCAGTGGCAGGAATCTCAGAACTCTGGCAGAGAGACATTCAGAGGGAGAAATCACGCGTGTAGTGATTCAGACAGCACCTCATTGGAAGACAGAAATGGCAAGAGACGCAATCAGGCTGAATCTTGAGGGATTCGACTTCAAGCAAGCAGGCCAGTCACACGTACAGTCTCTGGAAATTTTCCAAGATGAGAAAACTAGGGGAGAGGTATTCCAGACCTGGATGACCCTCACAGCTGGTAGCAAAAAGAAGCGAGGCAGAATTCACTCATGGTCCGACGGGGAGAAAGAATTGATCTCTAGTGGCCTAGATGAGGCAGCAATTATCCGAGAGAACTCCGCATTTATCGCCAACTCCCTAAATGTGTCTGAAGCCGAAGTCTACCCTGTTGGAGACGGCGAAGACGTTGGAGGCAAGGCAAAGATCTCCTTCCCTCTCGAACCAGGTATAGCGTTCCTGTAGGTGCATTATGACTCAACCCATCGTTTTGTTTGATGATGACTGTGTAAAGTGCCGTCGATGGGCTAGATTCATCGAAGCTCGGAACGATTCTTTCAATGTGAGGCTCATTGGCCAGAACACCCTAGAAGGGCAATTGATAATCGACAAAATGCCTGATAGTTTTGCAGGTATCGACTCGGTATTCCTTCTTCTTCCTGAAGATGACTGGTATGCAAAGAGTTCAGCAATATGGCGAATATGCCGATTTCTCAGGTTTCCCTGGCCAATCGCATCCATTTTGGCGCTGATTCCTTGGCCAATAAGAGACCTAGCGTATGACAGATACGCCAGACAACGAAACTAGCCTTCCACGCGGTGGGTTCATGGAGCCCCTTTCTTTGGAGGTAGTGTTGAGTGAAGACCAGAGTGCCAAGCGAAACCCGGGGCGTCGGAGGCGTCGTCGACGTCCGCGAAGCGAAAACAAAGCACCCAGGAAAGACGGGGGCGGGCCAAAATCCCCAGAGATCGAGAGGGCCCTATCCCGATTCAAGCAGAATCCAAGACCTATGGGAATTCCGAAGGTGATAGATCCCCCTCCAAAGAGAGTGAACATGTCCTGGAAAACAAACGCCGTTTCCCGAAATGTCCAGAACAAAGCAGGAAAGATTGCATGCATTCCCGGGGAGTTTGGCTTCCTTCCCGAGGAGCGGGTCCAGGAGATAGCAAAACAGCTGGATGGAATGGCCATCTCGCTTGAGCAGGCTCTTTCCTTGAGGGCAGCATTGAATCAGGAGAAGAGCGTCTATTCTCATTCAAAGCTGATGCGCCGTTCAAATGAAATCAGCCGAAGGTATGACTCTGGAGAGAGTGTGATGGCTCTTTCTAAGAGGTTCGATGCTCCACCAGTCAACACGTTCCGTGCAATCCTGACTGGCAGGGGTTGGACCAAGACTAGGATTAAGGATACACTAAACAAGAACCCATCGAAACTCAATGCAAGGGACCGCGAACAGTTCGAGCTTGCGGAATCCGGTGACAGAGTAAGTTCGGTAAACCAGACAGAGACGCAGAATGCGGCTGAGGTTTTCGAGGAGATTTTGTGTAAGCACTTCACTTCCCTTGGAATTAGATTCCGAAGGCAGGAGGAACTTCTAAATGAACAGAAAAAGAGCGAAGGGAGGGCGATTATTACTCCCGATCTCTTGCTTCTTGACGATGTAAGGATTAACGGTGTTCCGTGTGCGTGGATTGACGCAAAACACTTCTTCGGTGCAGATCTGAGATTCCCCAAGAAGAAGACACAGAAGCAAGTCGACAGGTATGTAGCAGAGTATGGACAAGGTGCAATAGTTTACCGACACGGTTTCTGCGACGGCCTTAGGTTGAGGGGAGCAGTCAAGCTTGACTCTAGTCCACTCGATCTGAAGCCATTGGAGGAATTCCACGAGAATTCGAAGAGGGATAATTGATCAGGGCCGTCCCCCGACTCTGCTAATCTGCGACTTCACTCCCTTTGGATCTAGAAGCTTGGCAACCATTTCCAGCTTTTCATCGCCATCACGCCAATCATTTGGAACCACTACTGCGCTTTCTCCAAGCATGCACAGCAGAACTGATGTATCCCCCCCAAGTCCACAGTCGAAAACTGCCTGCTCCACCAGCGATACCAAAGTCCCCCTAGAAGAGTCTCCGAGCAACCCACTTTCTTCGGAGAATCTCTTGGAGGATTCTATGAGGTCCATCCATCTAGAACTGTCCCAAGCTCCCTTCCCTAGGCTGCTCATTGCGTTCTTCCCTGCAATGCTAATCTTTTTCTTCCAGGTTTCATCATTGATGTATTTCGATGTGTGGGTTCCCGTTTTACTTCTCCAACAAAGAAGCACGGGTGTGTTCGAAGCCCAACCTTCGGATTCCCCCGGTCCATTGGATAGTAAATTCCTGCTATATGGTGAGCCAGCCACCGTCCGCCTTTCGACTCCACCAGCCGCCAAGGCAGTAGTGTCCCCCAAACCACTCGATCTCCTCCTCTCCACAATGTGGGCGACTAGGAAAGATCTCCTTACGCACTCTTCATTGGGAGTCCCAATAGCTCTTTGGAATGCCATGGCCGCAGCAACTGCTCCTGAGGCAGACATTCCGAATCCTTGGGAAGCTGGCAAAGCCATCCTGATGCTCAATTCCCAGCTCAGACCCCTAACTTCTGGGATTTTCTGCCCCAACACATTCAGAACCTCTTCGTACATCGATTGGTCATACTCCTCTCCAAGAAAAGAGACATCTAGGGATGGCAAACCATCCTCTCCCCTTGCTATTGCTTCGACTCCATCTTCGAGGCAAATACCCGATCCGGTGCTTCCTTGCAATTCATGTTCCTCAGCATCGTCTTCCACCGTGAACAACAGTGTAAGATGGGCCCCGCAGTGACCCCTCCCCAGCCTAGTTGCCATATCGAATCATCCTGCAAACAGGTAATGAAGTGTTGGAAGCTCAAAGAGCGTCTGCAAGGTCCTGCTTTAGTGAACCAAACCGCTGCGCAAGCTCTTGGGATGCCTTTTCCAGTGCAACCCTAGGAGTCATTGATCCATCTGTTTCGAAGTCCAGGACGAACTCATTTGGTATTTCCTCAATGGTTATCGCATCCTTGAATTCCCTAGAAGCTTCGGTCCCATCTCCAACGTGGTTGAGGTCAATCATCAGCTGCTCCACCTTTTCCACATCCTCAAGCTTGTTGTCCTTGTTGAAGTCCTTGGCCGTAATTTCTAGGTCCATTCCCCACAGAATCTTGGCCTTTGTCTTGTTATTCAGAATCCCTATCCTTCGGGGGAAGAAGGAAACCCCACAGACGGGTGACCACTTGGTGTGGTCCCTACCCCTTCCCATTATTGCAGTAGCATAGAACTCAATCATCTGCCCTTTCAACAACTTGGTGATGGGGATTGTCTTGTATTCATCTGGAATCTCCAGGGACTCTTCTCCGAGGAACTTCATGTCTCCAGCAGTGACCCAGCGACCTTCTTCCGAGCCGAAGACGACACAGGTGTAAATCATCTGGCATTCTAGACATCCCCTGTCCTCCTCCACTAGATCCTTGCAGTTTGGGCATTCATTCTGAAAGTGGAACTTGTCATGTTTGGTTGGGATTGGTATCATGGCAAGTCTCTGAGCGACCATCTCGTCAGGCACCGGACCGGTGGTTTCCCAAATTTCTTCGTCCTGCTCTTTGGTTCCTAACTGGAATCTCACACTATCTATTGCCATCTTAGGGGTGTCAGAAATCAGAGAGCGTCTAAGTGCATTAGCCAGACTCCTATCAGTCCCTGTAAGCAAAACCTTCAATCTCTCTTCGGACTCCTTCAATACCTTGATTTTCACCATATCCTCACCATTCCTCACACTCTACGGCCTCTGCGGCCTCCCTTGCTCTTCGTTCCATCCGTAGGAGTAGGGGTCACATCTTCGATCCTAGTTATCTTCATGCCTGCCCTAGTCAGTGCACGGATTGCGGCTGTAGCCCCGGGTGCGCTGTTTGAACGGTTTCCACCAGCCCCCCTGTACTTCACAATCACTTGGTCGAACTCCTTTTCCGAAAGCATCTCAGCAATCTTCTCTGCTGCTCTAGTAGCTGCAAACTGCCCTCCTGAGTCGCTTCCTCCCTTCGTTACCATTCCACCCGAAACTTTGCAAATCGTCTCTGCACCTGTCAGATCTGTAGCAGTAATCAGCACGTTGTTGAATGTGCTAAAGACATGTAGAATTGCCTTGTGTCCCATTTCACTCATCCCCCTTTGGAGCAATCTCTTCTGGGGTGGATTCGTTGTCGTCCCCCGGTTCCTCACCTACATCGTGCTCTTCTTCGCCATCCGATACTCTCCGTAGCTCCAGCTCCTTTCTGAAGGCGTGCTCCGGATTCGCGAAGGGAGAGTTCGCACTGTAACACAGCAGCTCTTCTTCTCCCTTCAGCACATGATAACCGGGAACCGTCATTCTCTGGTTGCCAATACATATGTGACCGTGAACAATTAGATTCCGAGCAGCCCTCATGGAAGGGGCTAAGCCTCTGTAGTATACCACTGATTGCAATCTCCTGGATAGCATGTGTTCGACGTTGATTTCCAGAACGTCTCCGATATCTGCTCCATCCTGTAATAGGCCCTTCTTTCCAAGAGAGCCGAGCAGTTGCTCCCTTTCCTTTGCATAGTGACCTTCCGTAGAATCCACTCTTCCAATAAGTTTCATGGCTTGATTTCTATGTCTTCGTAGAGAAGATTTCTCCCTCCAAATCTCTCTCATCCCACCAACCTTCTTCAGACCATACTTCTCTTTGAGGGCATGCTCCTCGTCGATTCTGGCCTGCTTCCATGGATGCGTGGGAGTCTGTGTTCTTGGCCTAGAGAATTTTGGTTCGCCCATGGAATCGCCTCACTTCTTCCTCTGGACGCCAAGAGCAGACCCCTTCCTACCGTTTGATCTGAGTCTCTGACCCCTTACTTTGTGCCCGCTCCGGTGCCTCACTCCTCGGTATGTCTTTATCTCTGCAAGACGAGAAACGTCGTCATCCCTGGTCATTGTGACCTCATTGGCGATGATGTGTGCGTCTTCGTTGGTTTCTAGATCTCTCTGGCGATTTACCATCCACCAAGGAACGCTCGTCGCATACTCGTCGATTACCTTTCGCAGACTATCCTGCTCCTCAGTTGTCAGGTGACCACCTAGTTTGTTCCCTTCGATTCCCGATATCTGACAAATCATCATCGAGGTCCTAATCCCTATTCCCTTCACAGAAGACAACCCGTAGGTTATCGGTTTGAGCCCATCTATGTCCGTGTCAGCGATCCTGATTATGTACGAGAAATCGTCACCCAGCTCTGCTTCGTCCACTTTTGGCATTCCGGTTCCCCCGTGTTCACCGGTTTCCCGGTGGCCCATTGGGCAACTTCGCGACCTACCTTCCCTATTTGAATCGATTGGACGCCCCTACGGGGCGGTCAAACCTACTCCTTGCACACCAGATAGATCTTCCGAGGTCCCGATGGGCGAACGACCTCCATGTCAACCATGAATCCCCTGGAACCATCCACTCCCTTCAGCTCCCTGTCCAACCTCCTTTGCAAAGTAGGATGAATCTCAGGATCCAAGCTACAACGCAGTGTCATCTTCCCAATGCCCTTTTTGGCGACCGAAGAGGCCACATGATCCAACGAGTGCAGCTCTGGGGGCCTCAGTCGATGCTGAACGATTTCTCCTGTTGCGACTACGAATCCCTGTACGTCATCGTCATCGGACAAGGGATCGGAGTGGATTAACAATGGGCGTCTCCCCTTTGTTCTGACCCATGAGGTCCCAGTTCCTCCTCTCATTGCACGATTTAGCCAAGAGCTCTGCAGACCGCTCTCGAAAAGAGTAGGATCAACAATGGATAGCCAGGCTCCACGTGGAATATCCAGAGCACTCTCGAACGTAATCTCCTGTACCGATTCAGACTCCCCCTCAATACTACCTATCACATTCTTCCTTCCAATTCTCAAGCATCGTCGACTGCTCTTTGAGGACAATGACCCTATCCACACAGACATCCTGTCCACTCTACCCCCTCCTTGGCTAAGCCACTCCCATGTTCTGTTGACACCAGGGAACGTAGTCTCGATGATCCCGTCAATCGTTGCTCTCTGCACTGAATCCAGCCTCGGTGATAGATCGAGCAGTACTGCGGGACCCTTTGGGCCCACCTGGAGCTGACCACTCCATGATTTTAGGACTGATTTGATGTCCGGCTTCATTTCATCTATACTGTGTTTCTGGGCATCTTGCGGTCTCGCTGGGTCAAGATGCAGCATCGCAATCGGGGGATGGGCCCTAGTTCCAGCATCCCGAAGGCTAGTCCAGTATGCAGAGATTGCAGCCTCGGCAGCAACACCATCCCCAACAAGAACCCTATCGAGGGATCTCTGTACAGCTCCTTCTGAGTTGAGCTCCATGTTTGCAGCACACATCCGAGCGACCCCCTCGTCCAATTCGATAGCTAGAGCGGGCCGCCTGAGATTCTTCGAGAATGCAATCAGTTGAACCCCCGAACCAGCAGCGGCATCGAGAATAACTCCCGCGGGAAGTGACAACGGGTCGATATGCTCTGCTCTGATGGAAGCGACTGACCAGGGGGTGGATAGACGCCTCATCTCTTCAGTCATGATGAAGGATGGCTCCCCCTTCCTGGATGATTCCGGTTTTGCCTTCTTCTTTGCACTAGCTAGTATCTTTTTGGAGGGGGTGAGCGCTTGGTGAACAGCTTCCGTCACAACCCCTCCTCTTGGCCCTCAGTCAAGTTACTTTCGTGCCTATCCACTAGACAGTGGGGCTCTGTTGACCTTAAGCTGGAATCTGAGCCAGGTATCTTTCAACTCGTGATCCTCCGAGTTCCCGTATGCAATCGGGGGTGGAAGTAGCGTGGTATGCGTCGTCCCCGTATCTATCCCGGGGAATGCCGCTCCTCTGTCAGAATCTATGTCCAATCCAATCGCAGACCATTCGAATCCATCGATGTAGGCTGGATCATTCCCGGCGGTGACCCACAGGGTCCCATCGTCTAGTTGCTCACCTGTATCGGCGTTCCAAAGAGTATAATCTACCTCAATCCTGTCATTGTAGTCCACGTGCACGTCTCTCTGTTCAGTGCTTTGGAAGATATTCACGTCCAGCCTTACTTGGGCCTGTAGAACTGAGACGTGCGTAGCAGTGATGCTCACCTCTCTCTCCGTCACGTCTTCCGTTAGAGAAATCTCTAGAATCACGCTATCGTTAGCCCCAATGTCATTGATGATTAGATTAGACTTCCCGCTAGATGAGAAAATCGCCCCACCACCACTAATTTCCATCACTAGGTTAAGAGTCTCATTACCTCGATTGAACACTGCAACACTGGCAGCGTCTCCCTCTCCTTGATGCTCCCAATCGCATCTTAGTTCTCCCGGGAAGAGAAACATATCATCCTGATCAGCCAGAGATTCGGGCCATTCCCAGTTATCCTCTCTCGCAGAGCAGGTATCGAATAGAAGGGCGACTTCCCAAACCCAACGCCCCTCCGACTCCAACATTTCGACGTCAGTAGAACCGAAGCTCGCCTCTAGGTCATCTAGAAAATTAATTGCCGATATCCCAACCCAAATTGAAGACGAAATCAGTACTAGGGCCGTTCCAATCGATAGTACCAGAGCCGCTCTGGGCACGGTCATTTTATTCAGTCCGAGGGGTATGGGCGGGTGCTCGATCTCATCGGGCGTATCCGATATCCAAGACCTCGTCACGAGCCACTTGTACTAACCGCCCGTCATCAACGTTGGCACTTCAGGACTGTCGTCCTAGTCTCTAATCATGTCTTCTTGCATCGCCGTACCGAGCCAAGCCACTATTCCCAACTCGAGTGCTAGAACCGCCAGTCCTATCAGAAGATTCTGTGGCTCCGCAATTTCGCTTGCTACAAAGACGAGGCTACAAAGCACGGCCGTTACCAAGTCAGCGAGCCCCCAGATTCTCAGGGACTTCCTTAGTTGCAGGATGCCCACGATCCAGATTGCAGTAGACATGGAAATCAACAGGATCGGCATCTCTATCTGGTAAAGCAGGCCCATTCCAAGAGCCCCTACGATGACGAAAATATGACCATCCATTGCTAATGTGATTGTCCACTTCTCCATCTTTAGCGGCACAGTGAGGGTGCACGAAACAATTAACAAAAGTCCAACTGAAAGAACAAGTTCGAACAGAACATCAAACAACCACATATTCCAGTACGAAATTGCAATGATTGCAAACATCCCTGCCGGAAGTGCCAATCCAAGGCCGGTTGGAAACGAATCCTTCCAACTCCTATAGCAAGCGCTCATCGCTGCTAGGATTCCCGCGGGTCCGAACGAAAGAAAGACAACTGCAAATGCCCGAGACCCTAACCCGAATCCACCTGAGGTCCCCTCACGACCAAGTTTGGCCCTTTGCTCTTCGACCCAGAAGTTGGTAATTACGCAGAGAATTAGTATTGACTCAATAACCAGCCATGGGCCCCTCCATTCCAGAAGTTCACCTTCGAGCGGGTCTACTGCTAGGGGCATTGGAAATCCTCCAGCCATCACTGCTCCCAATATCCTAGCGGCTAGAAGGGGCATCACTAACCAGTCAATTGCAATGGATATCCGGTCCAGCAGGTTCTTTTGGTGAACCAGGGAAACAAGGACGAGCAGAAGTGTTACAATCGAAACAAGAGCCAAATCAAGCAGTTCCCTGTAACTGCTACCAGCCGGGATGATGTGTGCAGTCACAAGTGCGACATTTAGCCCCACTATGGAGAACGCTATGGGCATCTCCATTCCCAGAACGTGTGGTAGATCGAGCTCTAGGCCCCTTGTCCTATTCCTGACCAATAGCACAATCAGAGCAGAGAATGTTCCCGAAGAAAGGAGAAATGGAAGCCACACATCCTGCTTTGTTCCATAGATGGAACCAAAGATTACAGTCGAGGTCATCACGATTGCAAGAATGGTAAGCCCAACGACGGGTCTGTGGCTCACGTCGGTTGCCATGATATCTCCCATGTCATCCCTGTCGGAGAGTTGTCGTTGTCTCTTCCTGTAGTCCGCCAGTTCCGCTACCTTTGGATTATACGAATCTAGGCCTTCATTGCCATTGCCAGAGCCACTGGAGGCACCCTCGGATATTGAACCAATCATGGAGTCACGTCTAGCGATTGACTTCAACTCGGAACGGACTTCCCCCTTTCCAATCAGCCAAACCGAGGTGAAAGCGAACATTGCTACGGATGCTGAAAGAAGAACGAAGCTGCCCGCTAAGGATGCATGGACGCAGGTTACCACCAGCAAGCCTAGGGCGGATGCCGCGGGTTGGATTATCTTCTCCATCTTGTCTGCCATGGGAAGGTAAACTGCAATGATAGCAGCCGTGCAAACCACGGTTGTCCCTACCGTCCCCGGGGCCTGCAAATCCCCAATTAATTCAGAAAACCAGTTTGGTGTTTGAAGTGAGAGAGAAGCCTCCCTATTTGTGATTGCCACCAGTACAGGAAGGGAAAACAAAACCATCCCTAGACTGAATTCCCCTTCGCTCTTCTTACCGAACACGAGAAGTGAAGAAATCGTAATGCAAAGAATTGCCATCATCCCTTGGTCGAGACCATGCCTCCATTGGATAACTAGAGTAATGAAGGCAACAATGGACATAATTCCACTCCCCCCTCCCTTTCTGAACCCAAGAATTTGAGCGGAAACATGGATTGCGGCCAACAGTGCGACGATGCACAAAATTGTGATCGAATCGAAGCCACCGAATTGGGCCATGAATAGAATAGTCAGAGAAGGAAGCCAGAGACCCAGACTCCATAGTTGAAGTGCCCCAGAATCCCTAATCGATGAAGAAACCTCTGTAATTCCCAAGAAGCCCGAAGCCAGGTTCACGCCATTCTCGCCCATCTTGAGATTGACGACGAACAGCAGAACACACGACAGTGCCAAGTATAGTGCGAGTGGTTCGGGCGAGAGGACAACAATTCCTTCGGGGTCAGCATTATTGTTGGCTAGCATCAACGTTCTGTAGGTCTCCTGTATGATTTCCTCAACCATAATCCAGGTCCACGGGAGGAGTACCGTGACTCCTGAGAGGGAAGCAGAACTCCTCCTCACTGCAAGGACAGCAGTGCCGATATGCAGTGCAGAGAGCAGGGAGAGAAGCAAGACTCCCCCATCTCCCCCAGAGTCTGTGGCTTCTGCCGGGATTAGGATTGTCAAAATGGCCAAGATGACCACAGAACCAATCCAGAGTACTCGGTCAGTAACACTGTTCTGGTCTCTCAGAATCACGGCCCCAGTAGTTATTGCACCAATTACAGTGAACACTTCGTAGGGAGAAACTCCCATGAATCCCTGTTCTCCCAGTAGGAAGAGACTCAGAATTGCCCCCGACGCGAGTAGTGGAATTCCAACGCGTCTCTTTTCTACGCCTCTAACAATCAGGTAGGAGCCACCGAAAGCACCCCCAAGGAAGGTAATCATCCCAAGGGCATAACCGATGTCATCTCTGTTCGAAGCTACTGCCATCATCGCCCCAATCATCCCAAGCGAAATCGAAACACCCCATAGACCGGGCTTTCCCAAGCCAACAGTTTCGAATCCCTTGGAGAACCAGTTTTCCTCCCGTGCGAACCTAGCAGCCATTATCGCGTTTAAGGCGGTCACAATCATCAGGAGCATGAACAATAGCAAGGGGGACTGCAGTGGCAAGACTCGGAGCTGGCCAACCTCGAAGCCAGATGTAACTGCGTGCATGCCTATCCAGAGGTTCGAAGACGCTATCCCCAACGAGGCCAGATTGCCCGACTTCCTATTCAATGCGAGCACGTGAACAAGGATTGTCGCTAACAGTATCATCCCGGCTATGCCCTCTTCTCCGAATTCGGTTCCCGCAGTCGAGCCAATTGCAAACAGCACCAAAGTAGACTGGGCAGCAATGGCATCCTGGTCATGCCTAAACGCGACGAAGATGTTCAGGCCCACGAGAAGCAGAAGTGAGATTCCCAGAACCAGGTCGCTTGGGATGACTTCCCATTGCCTGAGCTCTATTGCCAAGCCGTAGAGTATCTTCATTGAGATTATTACCCATGTGACACCCAGCAGTGTCATCTTCTCACGCGGGACCCAGTACTCCCCCAGCCCGAACCCTATGGATGCAAGGAAAATTAGAGACAAGGTGCCTAATGCTGGATCGAACGTCCTTCCCACCTGAATGCTGATTGCACTGTAGACAACTACCATGGAGGCCATTAGGATCCAGTTAATCCTCCTCTCGCCCTCGATAGACAGCTCAGTCACTAAATCCCTCTCAGGGGCAGAAGCTACTGTACCGTCTTGTTGAATTGCACCAGGAGCACGACTTGCCTTGTCAACGAATGGATCATAGACGTCTCCTAGGGCCTCGTCCTCCTCCGGGACCTCTTCCTCTTTCACCTCATCTTGGTGGTATTCGAGGTCAATGACGTCTGTTCCCGGTGACAGCCTGAACTGCCGCTCCTTAATGATAGAATCATCGGGGTCCTCTTCGGCCATTAACCGCCCAACACGGCCAGTATTGCATAATCACATCCCCTCCAAGGCCACCAAAGAACGGAAATTATTGCGCCAGTTACCGAGCCGTAATGCTTGAAGGCCTAGCCCCGCTCCATTACGCGGGGGACGACGGTTGCAGGGGTCCTCGCAAGAAGCTGTCGTGCCGCTTTCTGCCCATGGACTCGATCCGGAAGGCTTAGTTCACTGGAATCTAGGATGGGAGGATTTGCATTCCGCGGCGATTGATTTGGGCGAGGCTCGAATGACGTCTCAGGGGGTTCTCCTAGCAACCACCGGAGAGCGTACCGGGCGTTCGCCGAATGACAGATTCATCGTCGATGAGCCAGGTCTCGCCGAGGAAGTTTGGTGGGGTGATGTGAACAAATCCACGGACTCCGAAACCTTCGATCGTCTCCTTCGGATGGTTAGGCAGCACCTCGACTCATCCGAGAACCTGTTCGTTAAGGATGCATTCTGCGGAGCAGACCCATCACATAGAATGCCAGTTAGACTAGTCACCGAGAAGGCGTGGCACGCCGCATTCATGCACAACATGTTTGTGAGGGCGGATGAAGCAGAGATTCCATCACACTCCCCGCAGTTCACGATACTCCATGCACCTAGCCTAAGGGCCGTACCGGAGAGAGATGGAACGAACTCCCACGTTTTCGTCGTCCTGGCTCTCGACCGTGGCTTGGTAATCATTGGGGGGACTCACTACGCGGGCGAGATTAAGAAGGCGATATTCACAATCATGAACCACATCCTTCCAATGGACGGCATGCTGCCAATGCACTGTTCCGCCAACACTGACGGAAAGAACGCAGCGCTCTTCTTTGGATTGTCCGGAACCGGCAAGACCACCCTCTCAGCGGACCCCGACAGGGCGCTGGTCGGAGACGATGAACACGGATGGTCCGACTCAGGCGTCTTCAACTTCGAAGGGGGCTGCTATGCCAAGCTAATCGGGCTCTCTGAGGAGGACGAACCCGCAATTTTTGCTACCACCAAAATTCCCGGCTCGATATTGGAAAACGTGGTATTGAATGCAGATGGGACCCCTGACTTCGACAATGGATCACTCACTCAGAACACCAGAGGCTCATACCCGATTGAGTACATTGAGAACCGCACTCCAGACTCGATGTCAGGGCACCCGAGGAACGTGGTCTTCCTGACGTGCGACGCCTTTGGCGTCCTCCCCCCCCTCTCTCGCCTATCCCCCGAGCAGGCCGCCTATCACTTCATCTCGGGATACACGGCCAAGGTCGCTGGAACCGAGGTGGGAATAAGCGAGCCCCAGGCCACATTCTCGACCTGCTTCGGAGCGCCATTCATGCCCAGGCACCCCAGCGTCTACGCAGACATCCTGTCTGAGAAGATCAAGAGGCACGATGCCAAGTGCTGGATGATTAACACGGGGTGGGTCGCGGGCGGGTACGGGGACAGCAGCCGCATCAAGATTAGGTGGACCAGGACACTGTTGAACGCGGCTCTGAGAGGTGAATTGGATGACGTCGTCTTCGTTACCGATGAGCGCTTTGGCTTTGCAGTCCCACTGACTTGTGAGGGAGTGCCCGAATCCATCCTTCAGCCCAGGGAGACATGGCATGATAAGAAGAAGTTCGACGGTACGGCAAACTTGCTGGCCCAGATGTTCATAGAAAACTTCGAGCAGTACGCTTCGGATTGCTCCGAAGAGGTACAGCAGGCCGGACCGAAGCCCCTAGTCGATTAGCCTCTGCCTGGATGCCCTTTGTGCGTCGACTGCGCATATCGCAGCCATGTGGACAACTTCTCTCACGCTATCCCCCCTCTGCAGCACGTGAGCGGGTCTGGACAGACCCTCGAGAATAGGCCCGGTCATCTCGGCCCCAGCCACTCTCTGGAGAAGTTTGTACGCAATGTTTGCCGAAGCCAGGTTGGGGCAAATCAGTACGTTGGCCGGACCGTTGAAAGACATGAATGGGTAATCGTCTTGGATATCTGGGACAAGGGCGGTGTCAGCCTGCATCGGGCCATCAATGACGAGGTCCGGCTCCATTTCCCTGACCATCTGAATCGCCTCCTCGATTCTATCAGTCCTCATTTCCTCAGATGTACCGAAATTGGAGAAGGACAACATGGCAACCTTGGGCTTGACTCCGAACCTTCTGGCAACCTTGGCTGTCCGAATTGCTATTTCGGCTAGGGTTCTTGAGTCGGGATAGATGTTGATAGTAGCATCTCCGATGAACATTAGTTGCCCATTAACCGTCATCATGTACATTCCAACGATTCGATGGCATTCTGGATCAGCTCCGATAACCTCTAGACAGGGCCTAACAATGTCAGGGTAGTGATGGGACACTCCTCCTAGGTAACCGTCCGCCTCACCCATTCTGACCATCATTGGGGCGAAGTAGGTCGTCGATCTGAGGAGACGCACGGCGTCTTGCTTCGTCATTCCTCGCCTTCCACGGAGACGGTGCAGCTCATCGGCATATTCGGCCCTCCTCCTGGGGTCGTATCTGACGTCAATTGTTTCACACTCAAATTCAAGACCAAGCTCTTCCTTCACTGCTGAAATCCGGTCAACCTGCCCTAGTAGAATCGGTTTGCAAATCCCCTCAGCGAGGCATTGCGAGGCTGCCTTGATTATCGTCGGGTTCTCTCCTTCGCAGAATACAATCTTCTTGACGTCCCTCTTCGCTTGGTTGATTACGCGCCTCATTATTGACCTGGTTAGGCCAAGCCTCGCTTCGAGCTCCTCCCGGTACCCATCAAGATTGAACTCTTTAGCCGTAACTCGGGCTACTCCCTCGTTCACAGCTGCCTCAGCCACCGCACTCGCCTCCCAAATCAGCACCCTGGCATCGAAGGGCTTTGGAATAAGGTAATCAGGCCCGAACTGCATCTGTTCTCCCCCGTAGGCAGAAAGCACGTCATCCGGAACTGGCTCTTTAGCCAGCTTCGCTAGGGCGTTAGTTGCCGCCATCTTCATTCCCTCAGTGATTTCAGTCGCCCTCACATCCAGAGCCCCTCTGAAGATGTAGGGAAATCCAAGGACATTGTTGATCTGATTGGGGTAGTCGGACCTTCCAGTAGCCACAATCGCATCCTCCCTGACGCTCATCACCTCCTCAGGGATAATCTCGGGATCAGGATTTGCGAGGGCGAAGATTAGTGGCCTCTCTGCCATCTTGCTAACCATTTCAGCAGAAACCAGTCCACCCTTCGACAGACCTAGGAAAACATCCGCACCCACAAGTGCATCTCCAACGCCCCCCTCTTCCACATCCCTGGCGAACTCAGATTTGTACTCGTTCAACTCATCGTTTTCCATCCTCTTTGAAGTCAGGATTCCGGATGAGTCTACCATAATCAGGTTCTCTGGAGAAACTCCCAGTCTGAGGTAGTGCTTTGCACATGAAATCGCAGATGCCCCTGCACCGAGAATCACCACTCGAACCTCCGAGATCTCCTTCTCGACAACTTCGAGGCCGTTCAGAAGGGCCGCTCCAGAGATAATTGCGGTTCCGTGCTGATCGTCATGCATGACTGGAATATCCAGCTCCTGAACGAGCCTTCGCTCTATTTCGAAGCACTCAGGGGCACTAATATCCTCGAGGTTGATTCCTCCGAATGTCGGAGCTATTGCCTTCACGGCTTCGACAAACTGATCGATGTCAGTGCGATCGACCTCTATGTCAAAGACATCTATATCCGCGAAGGCCTTGAACAGGAGCCCCTTTCCCTCCATGACTGGCTTGCTAGCCAATGCCCCGATATCTCCTAGTCCCAGGACAGCAGTTCCGTTGCTAATCACTGCAACAAGATTGCCCTTGGAAGTGTATTTGTACGCATCATCAGCATCTTCCTTGATTTCTTCGCAAGGAAACGCAACTCCGGGTGAGTATGCCAAAGAAAGCTCCCTCTGAGTTCCATGTGGTTTTGTGGGTTTCACTGTCACTTTCCCTGGTGGGTCCGATGAATGGTAGTTCAACGCGTCCTCGCGCAGTTGTTTGTTGTCCACAGACCCCACCTCGGGTGCCCCGGCCTACCCGTCTCCTATGATGCTATCCTATTGAAAAATCTTGGATTATCAGCCCACTATGCATCGTAATGAGGATTCATTCGATGTACTGCAATTTTCCATGAGCAAGTCGCAGTCGTCTACCCATACCCTTCATAAATTGCACATCGAGGGGTCGGTTTCGTGCCCACGCGCTCAATTTCTGTAAGGCCGGCATACAGGTCCAAGGCAGTGGTATTGGTGATGCTGATGGTTTTGCTACCCCTGGGGCCAATCGCATCTTCCCCCGACCAAACAATCATCCTCTCTGAGAGTGCCCATCCCGAGGAAGTGAGCCCCAGGACATGGGGTGAAAATGGAAGCAACGACACCGGTTGGATGGACTTCGAGGCTATAGGCTCTGATTCTGCTAATGGAACCCCTGCATACGCAGATCTGATGCTGGAATTCGCACCAGGGGCCGTAATCAGCAATCTTACCATAGAAATCGCAGTGAACGGGAGCGATGGTTATTGGGTGAACCAGCCTCAAATTGCGATCATGAACACTCAGACAGAAATACTGGACTGGAGCGGTCAGGGCGACCTCGGTCGTCAGAACGACTTCACGAACAACCCACCCACGCTGACTGGGGGGATATTGGACACTTCCCTCAAACCCAACACTGTCAGTGACGCCTCGTGGCAGGTTCCCACTGGCATAGAAATTACCGACCTAGTTATCGAGGCTCTTAGGCCAGTGGATCCGAAGTTATCCTTCAACCCACTGAACGTCACGATACACGACAGCGCCTACAACCCCATTGACGGGAGGATGTACCTGTTGGTGGACGACGACCTACTCCACCTCGACGACAACGCGAACAAGCGCATAATCGACATTACCAACGGCGTATCCGGGCGCTCTCTCGCTGTAGATGCTAATCGTGATATTCTGTACGTAGGAAACAACGAGGGCAACGTATCAGCAACCAGGCTCAGTGACTCAAGCGTTCTGGGAGAGTTCCAAACCGATGTGAACCAGACCAACTCTGATCCCATTCTGTCATTGGCTGTGGACGTGTTTGGAGTGGTCTGGGCAGCGACCGAGTGTGGCCTCCACTACCTTTCCCCTGCCAAGGACTCCACCTGGACGTCCGTCGATTTCTGCCTGGGACCCGAACTAGAGACCCCAGTCAACATTCTGGTTGAGGGGAGACATCTATTTCTGGCAACTGAGGGTAACGGAATCCACAGCATCTACTACAATGTGTCAGGGACCGACTCCTCGGTGATAGTGATTGACAAGAACACTCTTTGGGACTCATCGAATTTCCTTTCAGGCGACTCAATTTCTGACATCGATATGGCTAATGGCATCCTGTACGTCGCTACTTCCGACTCCGGGATAGATCGATTCGACACCACCTCTAGCACCTGGCTCTCATCATGGTCCTCTGGAAACTGGCTCGTCTCGGACAGCGTCTCGGGATTAGCAGTCACACCGGGGTGGCTCTACATCCTCAGTGATGATGCAGTGCAAGTGTACGATACAAGCATCCTTCTATTCCGCTCGGAAATTTCGCTGATGGACATGGGACTCTCTGGACAGGGTTCCACGATAAGTGGCTGGCCGAGCGGGCCAGACAGGGCCCCATCGGATTCCCTGGCCCTCGTGGGCGACGGCTCCGGGCGCCTCGGTAGGATTCTGGGCGAGAACACGGACGGCTACATGGCTGTGGTTAGCAGCCCGTCCATACAAGACGCCCAGGTTACTGCAATTATCGATGACGGGGAAGCAGGCGAGTTCTGGATTTCCTCTGGCAGCGTAATTGACATGATGGACAGGAGGGACACAATTTGGAAGACCCCAATCGACCTCTCAGACCACGTCTCTGATCCTGGTTCGGTCACAGGTATAATTCAGGATCACAGCGGTTGGGTGTGGGTAGGCACCACCGGAAGCGGAGTCCACAGACTAAGCGCATCCAACTCAGGCTCTTACTTCGGCAGCATCCAGGGGCTAAGCTCATCCCACGTGACCAGCATGGCCTATGACGACAGCAGCGGCATTTTGGTGGTCGGGCACCTAGACACCGGCGTGTCCCTTTTCTCAACAGGGAGCCACCAAGTCGTCGAGACGTTCTCTACCTCCAACGGTCTGGACTCGGACTCGGTCAGGGACATCGCCTCCAGGTACGGAGTTGCGTATATCGCAACTGGAGACCAGGGAGTCATGAGGATTGACCTGAGCACCCTTTCCATCATCGGATCTTGGCAGTCGCTAGGCGTCGACAACCTGGAGAACACCCCCCTGGCCGTGGACGGAGGCACGATCTACCTCGGGCTAACTGGACTGGGCGTCCTGGTGATCGACAGGCTCACATCCGACATAATCGACCTCTGGACGCCGGACGATCCGAACAGCATCCCCGATGCAGACGTCAACACGCTCGCAATAGACTACTACGGGGGCCTTCTGGTCGGATCAGAGGTCCAGAACACCGGAGCCAGCGGGAACGGGGGCCTAGCCAGATGGGACGGCTCGTCTTGGGAGCTCCTCGAAACCAGCATACCGGGGTGGAACAACGATCCCTTCGAGTTCTACGACGTCTCGAGCGACGCGAACGGAATCTACGCTGGCACCAACAGGGGGGCGTGCATGTGGAACTGGGCAGCCAACACCCCCCAGTCATCAATTGAGCTTGAGGACTGCTGGACTTCCGGTGGAGGCGGTGGAGGCGGCGGAGGTGGCCAGGGCGATGGGATGCCCTCTAGGTTCGTCATCTCGGTAGATCCGATAGGGTCAGACCTACTCTATGCCGGGACCACCGAGGGAGCAGCAGTCATCAACACCGCCAACGGCACCGTCATCGACGTCTGGACGGCTGGAGATGACACCGAGAGGGCGAGAATAGCCAAGGTTGGTGACATCGTCTACTTGGGATTCGAGAATGTGGGCATTGCAAGGTACAACCTTACCTCGGGGGACTGGCTCCCAGCTTGGGACGGGTCTCAGGGGATCATCTCCGACGACGACGTAACGGTTCTGATCTCTGGGAGGCAGCAGGGAACCCTCTGGGCCGGCGGGGACTTCGGCCTCACACTGATCGACGCTCAGAACGAAACCGCCCTCATCCAATGGAACCGGGGCAACAACCCGAACGGGCCCACACTCCCGAACACCTCCCCGGCGGAGCTACTCATCGCTGACCACGTCATGTATTACTCTCCACAGCGAGCGGCTCCTTGGAACGAGAGGGACGAGATTACCAGGATAAACCTGGACAACAACTCCACCCTGCTAACGATAGACGCGGGAGATAGGCTGGGATACGATGGGGTAATCCACGGGATGAACCAGATAGGCGAAGAGATATGGATCAGCGTCGTGGAGACAGCCGGCTGGCAAGGGGGGGACCTCGGGACAATCGTTAGGTGGAACGCCACTAGCAACGACTGGGCCGACGACCTCCAGACGATAGGGGACGTGGGCCGGGTTAACGCCCGTTACCTCGGGGACTGCTTCCCCATGAACACTTCTTGCGAGCTCTGGGTCGCTTACGGGGACAACATCCTACGCCGGTTCTCGGCCAGCAGCATGACCCTGCTCGACCAGTGGGAAGACGTGGACGGAAGGATCAGGGGCATGGTCGAGTACCAGGGGGAGTACCTGTTCGCAAGCATGAACGGGATTCTGAGGTGGAACCCTGCTAACGAGTCCTGGCTCCCCTCATGGCTCCCTGATGACGGCCTCCCCACCGAGGCAGAGCTGGACTTCTACTCGATGACCGTGGTCGGCGATGACCTATGGGCATCATCCGGTTACGGCAACGACGCACACGTGTTGAGGCTCTCGGGGAACAACAGCAACTGGACGGTTTGGGACTTCGACACGCCAGACATCCCCGATGGATACGGTGCGGACATTATCCTCTGCAATGACATAGTCCACATCGCCACCGGTTTCACTGCCTGGCAGTGGTGGGTGAGCGGAGGCGGGGTTGCTAGGTTCGATCTTGCCGACAACGACGGCGACGGGAACACCGAGCAGTGGCTACCCCCCCTTACCCAGGACAACTCCAACATAGCAGACAGGGACGTTAGGGCCCTAGCCTGCGACGAGGCAAACGACATCCTTTACGTCGGGTTCGACACCGAGGACGTGGGAATTGACCGTTTCAACTACAACTCGAACAACTTCCTCCCGACCCTCACCCCGGACAGGGGTGTATCCGCCGAGAAGGTGTTCCCGGGTGGGATGCTGCATGACGGCAACGTCCTGATGGCCGCCCACTACGACGGGAGCGGTGGCATCACACGAGTAATTACCTCGGGCACCTCGGCATCCAGCGGCCAAGTAATCGGTACCGGAATGGACGCCTGCTCGATCGTAAGGGCACCATCACAGGGCTCAAACGTCTACGCGATCGGAAGATCGGGGGACTCCTCTGGGATTAACAGGGTGGATCGACTGGACGCCACGGGATTGATCGAGGGCGGCTTCGACGAGCTCGTGGGACTCCCCTCTGGAATCGTCCACGAGATGATTTCCAACGGGACCCACGTCTGGGTGACGGTTGGATCATCCGTGGATTCTTTCTACGGCTCAACAATCCTCCAAGGGGAGCTGCTGGGCAACGGCTCGGTTAACTGGCAGTACGGGTACGACGCCATCTACGAGAACATCAACGAGATAATGCTCCAGGACGGGGAGATATGGGCGTCCGTGGTGGGTGGCGGCCTGTGGTCGGTCAACCTGAGCCAACGGGCCTTCCACCCAACACCCCCTTCCCTGCACAACCAGATGGACGGGCTCCTGATGGACGACGGCCAGATGTACGTGGGCCTGATGGGTTACTTGGGAAGCTCCGCGGGCTTCCAGATGTTCGACCCATCAAGCAGAACTTGGGGCCCTGGGAGCCTGATCGCGGGTCTACCCAGCAACATCGTAACCGACTTCGTCCAGTACGGGGACAGGATCCTGGTGGGAACCCATGGCGGCATCGGCCTCTGGAACCTCACTAGGTCTGACTGGGACGACCCGATTACCACAGTCGACGGCCTCCCATCGCCAATCATCAACCACCTCTTCGTACCACCCTCCCAGGTCATGGGCAACGGAACATTGCTAACAGGGGGGCCCACGGGGATGCACGTTCTTGACCACAACATGTCCTACGTTGGTTCGATAGGCAGGGCGCAGGGCCTAGTTGGTGACGCAGTCGCCGGGATCGTCTACGCGGGGCCGGTATCCCGAATAGTGAACGACACAGCGACGGGCACCACGACAACGATATTCCACGACGCGGCCCTCTTCATTTCGCACAACGGACAGGGCTCCACCAGGCCGGGCGTCACCGCTTGGGACCTGGACAAGGACATGGAGAACGGGACCTACAACATCGACATGATCCCAAGCAACGACGTACGTGCCGTGGCGGCGGACAACTGGGGCGTGCACATAGCAACGTCCAGCCAGCCCCTGGTCCACTGGAACGGCTCTTCCATGTCAATGGAGTCGGGTCCGGGCGCGTTGGCCCTGCAGGGATGGCCCATACTCGACCTAACCTCCGACGGAACCCACCTGGCAGTGATTTCCCCGAGCCGGGTTAGCATAGTCAAGGCGACCGGTGACCACGAGATCGTCATCGTGGGGGACATGCCCGGCGCCATAGGCGCCAACGCAGCTCACGGCAGGCTAGCCGTCCTTGGCGAGGACGGGCTCCACGTCTACCAGCCGATGGAGACGCTGAGGGAGGTCCCCAGGGAGACCCAGAGGCGAGCCGAGCCCCTCAACGCAATCTTCGTTGACAGGACCATCGACATCACTGATACCTCGCATCCCGGCATGGATTCCGTACTGGTCGACATGGAGTCGAAGGTCAACATCCCCCTGGACGACAACCAAGCGAACTCATCCGACCTCCTGGTCTATCCGGGGGTCATCACCTTCTCTGCTCCACAGGGCGGGGCTTGGATTTGGGCGAAGTCCTCCTGGTTGAATTACTCCGGTTCGTGGGACTTGGCTTCCTTCGACAGCGGCATCCAAGCCTCCTTCCAATCTGCGATCTTCAACACCCAGCCGGGCTCCTCATCCTCGGTGGTGCACCTGCAGATGCAGTCCCCACAGGACGGGAAGATCAAGATCAGGATGACTTACGACTGGGAGAGGCTCGAGGCCCCCACAGAGATCACGAGCCTCTACGACAGGCCCAACGACGGCGGCGGGGTCCTCCTCGCATCTTGGGTCCCAGCCCAGGACTCCGCGTGGTCAGCGTACCGGGTTTACGTTTGGGACTCCACAAGCGACCCAGACTGGGCCCCGATGAAGGAGGACCTGCAGGACTTCCCCTCCTACCAGAGGATTCCGTATTGGTCCCAGACCACCACCCTTTTCACCATGGGCAACATCAACAATCCCGTCAACAACATCTCCTGGTCCGAGGTCCCGCTGTCCCCCGACAGGCAGTACAGGGCCGCGATAGCAATCGAGTACCCGGACGGGACCCTCGGCGAACCCTCCTCGTGGCAGGGCAACGCAACCCCGACAGACGAGGTGCCCCCACCACCGGAGTGGCTTACCGTCGAGCCCATCTCGGGAGGTAATCCCGGTACTCTGAACGCGGAGTGGTCAGCATGCCAGGAGCTGGATCCCCACCTGACTAGGATTTGGGCGGTCCAGCAGGAGATCTCCAGCGCCTTGGCGCTGACGAACCCCATGGACTTCGCTTTCGCCGCCGGCAACTCCACCGTGCTCGATCTGGAGGGCAACGTGCCGTACTGGTTCGCCATCGCCTGCGTCGATGAGGCGGGGCAGTTCGATGCGGCCAACGCAACGGTTGTAGGCCCCGTGGTCACGGCCGGTGGCCTGAACGACGGGATACCACCCTTGCCGATCACCGGGACGACGGCCACCGACGCCCCCCAGGACGAGGGAGGCAGGGTGCTAGTCACCTGGGACCCCAACGAGGAGGAGGACTGCTCCTACCACGTGATCTACGTCCTCCCCGCCTCTGGGTTCACAGCCCCCACAACTGTAGACGGATGGCCAGAAGCGGCCTTCGTCCCCGACTGCACCACTGGGGAGTCCTTCGTTGACACGATAGGCAACTCCACCCTCGAGGATGGGATCGTGTACTGGTTCGGGGTCGTCGCGGTAGATGACTGGGGCAACGCGGACGTGGACAACGTACTGGTTGTGGAGGCCACCTCATACTCCGAGATGGATGACGCAGGCGGGATCCCGCCGTATCCCGTGGAGGGCCTGCAGGCCTGGGACCACCCCGATGACGATGGCACCGCGATAGACGTGAAGTGGAACAGGTCCACTGCCGATGACTTCAGCCACTACACCGTCTGGGCATCCAACTACCCCCTCGACAACCTGGCCGAGGTCTTCTTCTACTGCGACTCCACCGACCAGTGCGACCTGGTCACCATCGATCAGCGGCAGATTGGGAACGACCCCCAGCTCGAGATAACCCTGACGAGCGCCCTGTACGGAACCGAGCCGAACAACCTCGTCTCGTCCCCGATATCGCCACTCATCCCCCTGTACGTGACGGTGACCATCCACGACATCTCCGGGAACGTCCAACTAACCGGGCTCGGTGAAAGGGTCGCCCTGGTCACCCCGATGGACAACAGGGGGGACCTCTTCCCCCCGGACAGGATAGGGGCTCCAACCCTGGAGGACCGCTCCCCGGACTCTGGAGACGCCTTCTACGTCGAGTTCGAGGCGAGCGGCTCTGACGACATCGGGGAGTACTGGGTCTTCGCCGTCACCGGCTCCCCGTTCGACAGCGTCGTTGGAATGGAGCCGGCGATGGTCATGGAGCGGGGCGAAGGCGCGCGCGCGCTCCTGGAACAGGTCTCAGGGGGCGGCGCCATAGTGCCAGACGTCCCAGTCTGGGTGGCCGTGGTGTCGATAGATACCTCGGGCAACGCCTGGCTAGACAACATCGAGACCTCGTTCATCAGCCCGGTGGACGAGGATTCGCAGGACCCGGGAACCCACCTCCCCGAGGTCTCCGGGATCGTCGCTTACTGGAACCCGGAGAACTCGATGATAGAGCTGCTATGGGAAGGCTCGGATGCCCCGGAGGTCCTCTCCTACCAGGTGTTCGCGAGCACGATGGAGTTCACCGACACGAGGGACGCGATCCTGGTTGCCTCCGAAGTCACTTCCAGTAACGCCTCCTTCGAATCGATAGGGCCCACTCCCGTGAGCGCTTCGGACTCCTACTGGATCGCCGTAGTCGCCTTCGATGGCGAGGTCCACCGACTGGGAGTGGACTCCCTGAGGGTCAAGCCGCTGTCCGAGTTCAGCGTCGGCGATGGCACTCCCGGCCAGTCTCCGGGCATGGATTCGTGGTACGACCAGCTCGTCTCCGGGGAGCTGAACATGTTCATAGCGATCATCTCCGCTCTGATGATACTCTTCGGGGCGGCCCTCATCATCAAGCCCAAGGACAGGTCAGCCCCCCAGCCATGGGAGATGGGGACCCTAGAGGTGGAGAGGGAGGAGGAGCTGAACAGGGAGGCCATGGGAATCTCCGAGGAGGATGAGATATCCTCCTCGTCGGCCCTCAACCCCCAGGATTCCGACGAGGGCACTCCCGAGAAGCCAAGCTCGGAAGATCCCGAGGAGTGGTGGGAGGATTCCCCTGAGGAGCGCCCCGTCCCCGATGCCTCCGTGGGAGAACTGCTGGAGTCCGGTCCCGAGGAGGTAGGTCTGGAGGACCTGAACGTCCTCGCTGACGAGCTCGATGACGAGGAGGAGGAGGACGAGGGCATCGACACCACGTTCCTCGACGAGGCGCTCGAGTGATGCCACCCCCCCACGAGCCCCGACCGCAGCCTTGAAGGAGCGGTCGCCGGTGGTCTCGACGAGCCAAAATGCCAGCATGCAGGATGTGCAAGCAGAACTACCCCCAGAGCCAGTTCATCACCGGCAACGGCCCTAGGTACCAGGTTTGCGCCAGGTGCGGCATAGAGAACGGCCTGGTCGATCCCGCCGATGCCCCACAGTACTTCTCGGATGAGGTTCTGAACGCCCGCCTGTCCCTCTACACGCGGAGGCACCTCCCTTGGGCGGCCGTACTGGTGGGCTGGGTGCTGTACATCTCGATGGGCCGTGGCATAGAGCTCTGGTCGGGGCTGTTCTTCGGGGTCCTCCTGGTCTCCACTCTAGTTGTGCCGGTACTCCACTTCATGGGCGGGCCGAGGTTCGATGCAGAGATATCCCGGATTAGCCCCTGAAGCCACTACGGGAACCCTTCAAATACCGCATATTGCTCTCCGGGACTAGAGGGAACAGTGGGTTCCCTGAGAAAGCCCGTGAGATTGGATGAGAATAATAGGAGGAGTCAGGAGAGCAGACCACGAGTTCGGAAACAGCTGGAATGACGCTCAGTGTAGCGTTATTGTGGTTGGCGGACAGGCTTTCAGACTCGCTCCATGCAATCGTCCAAGAACCTCGGATTCGGTGTTCGCAGCTGAACTCAGCGCGAGCGTGGGACCGAGAGCGGGAAAATAGGAATTGGAAGTGAAAAGACAATGAATAATTCAAAGAATGCTAGTGTGATAACAGCCCTGCTCCTGGTGCTAATGGCCGGCTCGACCGGTGTTGGTGCCGATGGATCCGACCCCCTCGACCCGTCTGACGGCGGTGCGGACTGGGACGGCGACGGCTTGACGAACGCCGAGGAACAGAGCGCAGGCACGGACATGAACAATCCAGATACTGATAACGACGGAATGCCCGATGGATGGGAGGTCAACTACGGCCTGAACCCCAATTCGGGAAGCGACAGCAGCGCCGACCCCGATGGGGACGGCCTGACCAACGTGGAAGAGTACGATGCTGGGACCAACCCCAACTCGTCTGACACCGATGGCGACGGCGTATCCGATGCCAATGATCCGTTCCCTAACGACCCCAACGACGGGGCTGCTTCGGACTCGGACGGCGACGGCATACCCGACGCGTACGACCCCGACTTCAATGGAGACGGGTCCGGGAACGGCGGCACCGAAGGCGGTGGCGAAGGAGAGGACGGCGAAGGAGAGGGCCAAGGACAGGGCCAAGGACAGGGCCAAGGACAGGGCCAAGGACAGGGCCAAGGACAGGGCCAAGGACAGGG